>Ga0209404_10000064_pt1 | contig 100040 bp, 138 predicted proteins | sample TroAtlMetagenome_2_FD_187447 | JGI IMG/M metagenome (GOLD analysis project Ga0209404, IMG submission 187447) | Marine eukaryotic phytoplankton communities from Atlantic Ocean - Tropical Atlantic ANT8 Metagenome (SPAdes) (version 2) | ecosystem: Environmental > Aquatic > Marine > Oceanic...
CACGAACCACAGCTTATGAGGAGGGGGGTAGACGTGTAGTGGGGTTATGGGTACTGGTTGTACAGTAATTCTATTTTTTATTTTTATATATGCAGGTCTTCTTAAATATGTACTAAATTTTGGAAAAACTTTGTTTGTTTTTTTGGAATTATGCTTCTATGGGGCGGGGGCGGGGCCTCCTTTTTCGGGGTGTTATTTTTTTTATTTTTTCAGAGTATTTTGCTTAGCTTGGCTTGCTTCAAGGGTGTCTACCTCTGTTGTGTGTAGGATGTCCTTAGAGGGGCTGTGTGTGGCTGTGAGAGCATTGTGGGGTAGGGGTCGTGGGGAAATATTTTGGTACTATATAATGTCTGTGCTACATTATTTTTATTGATCTTCTGGAAGGTTTAAAAGATGTTGTTAATGCTTTTTTAAGGCTATGGGGATGGGGGAATGGGGGGAATGCTAAGTTACGTCCCAAAATTGGCAATAAGTTTTGTTACTTAGAAATAAAAATTTTTTCAAAAAAAGAAAAGGGGGGCCGCCGCGCCGCCGATTAGGTAAAGCAGCTTGCTTCTTCGCATCCTTCGGGACCGTCATCATCGGGGATGTTTCCATATTCGGAGAAGGCTTCATCTAAAGGAACACCGTATCTGCTAAGGTATTCTGGTTCTTTTCCATGTATTTCACACCGTTCCAATAGGACTTTCTCCAGCGCTACTGACTTAGCGAATAGCTCTGGACGGTTTTCTTTTTGATCTATCCACGCTTTTTTACTGTGAAAGGGGCAAAAGAAGCACGCTGAACGTGGAGGAGTGGGTAATCCTGCTCTTTTTATGACTTCAAAGCAGTCGTCACGGTCCATTCCTAGGTCAATTAAGGGATATTCTAGTATCTGGTCCTCATGTCGGGAACTGGTTCGTGCTCTTTGGATCTCATCTACACTAATTCCTAACCCCATCACTACAGGGTTATCTTTAGATGATCCGTTTTGTCTTTGCCATTTCCTAACTACACGAATCTTGTAATCTCTGGTGCATTTTCTACCCCCGGGTCCTTTTCCTACCCTGTATGCAGGTATCTGGATAGACCTAACTTCCATTCGGTGAAGTTGCTCCCATAGTGTTTCATTCTCTCTGCCCCGGCTTTCCTTGATTAACTCAATTATGCGTATCCCATGCTTCTCAGCAAAAGGCAGGTGGTGGTTGTGAAAGTAAGATATAGTTTCAGGATCTTCACTATCGTTGCCTACGTTGGAGAATAAATACACATCGTATGGTTTAGGCAGTTCGCCTAAAGCTTGTAATGCCAATACAGCAGTTGATTGGACACCGCCACCAAAACTAAATGTTCTCATTAATCACGAGGTCCACCATAAGTTATATCTGCAGACATCGTAATGCCTAATGGTTTTTCCAAGTTCGCAACTGGAGAGTCGGAGTATGTGCTCGTAAACTCGTGCATAGCGGAGGCTACCAGAGCATCTGCGGCTTCTTGAACCCAGAATGCGAACTCTCCTGTCTGACAGAAGCTTATAGCTTCATCAACCTCTTCTTGGTCATCAAAATGATCGGAATCGAACCAAAAGTCAAGCTTGATAGTAATTGATTCACCAGCAAATACTAGTTTTTCCATACTTTCTGGGCAAATATCACTCATAATAGACTTCCTTCCTTTTTCTTGCTATGCAATGATACACCGAATATCAAACAGGCGCAAGTCTACTCAGTATCCGACCCCTCCAAAGGTCTGCATATTCATAGCACCAACTGCATTTCCTATGGCTACAGTTGGGCAATGGATCTGAATGCCTAGCGGTAAATGACCAAGCCATTGAGTCTGCAGATACTAATTTATTGTAGTTGTCTACATAGGATTTTCCTTTAATTCCAAAACCGTGAAGATTAAGTGGCTGCAGAGTGTCGATTATCTCAGATATTTCTTTGTCTGCATTCCTTCTGCAGACGCTTCCTAAGCCTATAACATTTTCTAAAGATAGATCCACACCGGCTTTCTCGTATAAATCACAGCACTTTAGATAATCATCACGATCCCACCCCTGAAGGACTGGAATAACAAGTGAGCCTAGTTTTTGTCTAAGATCTAAGAAGTTATCAACCGTTCGATCTTGATGCTCCTTAACGGTTAACCCACTCTTACGAAGTGCTGTTTCTTCACACATCCAGTCTTGTGGCGCTACCCATTCTAGATTGCCAATCTCGTCGTCACATCTTTTTACAAAGTTGGCATATTCTTGCGAGGAGATTGTCCAAGCCCCATGCTGATGTAACTGCGTAAACCCGCCTGAATCTAGTGCCCATCTGTGTTTGGATTTATGAAGATTCTTAAGCCTTGCTAATCTCGGTCTGGACACAAAGAAGGGACCAGTGACATCATCTCTACGCAACCAATAAGGCTCGGGGCAGCCTAAGAAAAACTCCGCTTCCTTCATTACAGTACATTCTTTGATGATCTCAATATAAGAGGAGTTCCATCTCCAAACCAACTGCCAAAAGTATTAAAAGATAAATATTCGACTGCTTCTTCATAGGATAGCTCTCCTTCAAACATCATTACTTCTATCATTTTTTCTTCATCATAAACAACAACAGGTTCCATATTTATTCTCCAAGCGTAACCTACGATGCATGAATCAAAAAAATCATCATCGCCCGGTCCATCAAAAAGAATGGCATCAGGATTGGCTTCGCTAAGTTCATACCAGAATTGACTTCCGTCTTTTCTTGAAATGTTATTATTTTCTGGGTGTGTTATATCTTCCATGTTAATTCACTTTCTCTTCGTTTACAAATAAATAATCTCCGTACCATTCGTTTACTGACTCGGAGTGTTTCATTACAAAACCGCACTGAGTCAGTAGGTGTCCTATATCAAAGATTGTTGATGCTCCGTGATACATGCAGGAGGTCTGTCCTTCTGTTATTATATACTTTACATCTTCTAAGTACTGCCCCATACCTATGAGCGCATGCTCTTCTGCCCCCTGAAGATCGATGCACAGCATGTCTGGTTTGATATCTGTACTATCTATGAAGTCCATTAGGGCTATTGCCTCAACTGTTGTTTCTTCTTGTATATAGTGTTCGTATGGATAGGCATCAGCCGCCATGAAGCAAGACGAAGCAGAGTCGTTTCCGTTAATGACTGGATAGTAAGGTATTATCTTTGTTTCGCTCCAGACTGCTTGAGGCTCTAGACGAACCCTATCGAAATCAAGAATCCTATCTGTACATATTTTTAATAGGTTGGCGTTGCATTCAAAGCCACAAACATCAGCGTCATAAAACTCACTCAGCTTAATAGCGTCTAGCCCATCTCCTGCTCCTAATTCAAATATGGTATTTACAAGGCTAGGGTCAATAAGTTCTACAAATTTTGAATTAAAGTATGCCCCTATTCTTCCATCCATTTAAAATTCTCCTCGATCTCTTCTTCGCATATCGGGCATTCGTTGTTGTCCCTTGATAGTATCTTTCTACCAATATACCATCCACACCTTAAGCAATGTGCAAGGATTGGCTTTTTTTTCTTTGTATTTACTTTTGGCATTTTTACCTCACTGGTTGTGGTTCACTAGACATTCTATCTAATAATACAGTATATGCCAATGTTACGCATTGTGGTACTACTGAATTTCCAAGGGTCCGAAGTCTGTCCACCCTATGGGCAGACCCATCATTGCCTCCACGAATGATGGGTTTAGGTAGTCCTCGTTCGACCCATCTTGACCATCCTTCTGCGTCGTTTCGTGCAGGTGGGAAGCGTCCGTAAGAGAAAGACCAATGTTTTTTGCGTCTTTGTTTTTCCCGGTCAGACGATGGCCTCCTAAACTGTCCACTGTGATTGGAGTAGGCCATAGCTTTGCCTGAACCGCTAAATTCGTTATCCTGTTCTGGTCTCGCATATCCCAGTCTATGTTTGGACCAGTCTCTTTCCAGATATTCGCAGTAGGAGTCGCCCATGGCACTGTATCTAAGCTCTGTGCAAGCGCTGGCCTGTTCAATCCATGGCTGTAGGTCGAGTTCGCTGTGGTGGGCCAAAAGGAATAAGCGTTGTCTTCTATGGGGCGCGGATGCGTCACTTGCGTTGAACACTCCCCATTCCGCATTGTACCCCATTTCGGCAAGATCGAAGAGAACTTCATAAAGTCCTTTTTTGACAAGTCCCGGTGTGTTTTCAATAAAGATCTGGCCCGGCCTGCAGTCCTTACTAATTCTATAAACGTCAGGCCAAAGCCATCTTGGGTCATCTGTTCCCTTCCTGTTACCGGCATGCGAAAAAGACTGACATGGGATTCCCGCAGATAGGATGTCCACACATCCACTCCATCCTGAGCCATCGAAGGTCTTGATATCGTCCCAAATAGGCGCGAAATCCAAGGTCTGTTCAACCATCCTCTCCACGAGAATGCTCGCTGCGAAAGCGTCCCTTTCGATGTGACCCACGGTGCGAATTCCGAGTGCTGCTTCAAGTCCAAGGTCGATTCCCCCGATACCAGAGCAGACTGATAAGTGTCGGGGGTGTAAAGCCAACCCATCTATCATTTCCTCCTCATTTCTATATTCCTATTTGATATTCAGTACTGTCAGTATGGTGAAGTATTTCAATGTCCATATTGAAGTAAACATCACTATACCCTAAGTTTTGAAATTCTTTACATATCTGTACTGTATCACAATCCCCGCCTGAAAATCTTGCATTGTGTAAATAAAACGGCTCGGCGTTGTATACGCAGAACCCATTAAATGTTGACCATACTTTTATCCAGCCTGATCCGGTGTATGTGTTGTCCCATTCCTTATCTAGCCAGTTTAGTCTGGTTGCCCAAGTGTCGTAAACTATATCTGAACCGAAGGTCACTGTCTTGCCTGAAGCTATGTCAGCATCTAGGTTAATTATTTCCAACACTTCTGGTATCTTATATTCAACATCGGGTTCAACAAAAATTATTTTATCAAATTTCTTTAGATTGTGATAGTCTAAGCATTGGTTTCTTGCATTGGCAAGCAGTCGCACTCTTTCTGAGTCCTGAACGCTTCCAAAATATGGTGTGTTAAGTGTTTCGGTTTTTATACGAACAGCGTCAAATCCTTCATAACCAAAAGACATCAAAGTAGCCAAGGAATCATCATCTGAGTCGTTTTCGTAAACAGATAGCTCAAAAGAGTCATCGGGTCGCATTTTTGTTAGTTCTGATAGTTGACTTTCCCACATAGGTAGTCGTTGGGCACGATTTCTAACTATTGTGCATATTAAAAAATTCACGCAGCACTCCATTCAGCCAGTTTAGTTCTTTTAGTCCGATGTGTTGATTGTTTCCTATGTAGAAACAATTATTATGTAAAAACTCCGCATTTGGATAGTCTTTTGGATCATTATCTAAATAATGTAGAAAAGGTTGACGAAGCATATTGCCAGCCAAGAATGGTCTGGTCTCAATTCCTTGAGATTGCAAATACGACTCTAGCTTGTTTTTATCTACGTCCTTGCACATGAAAGGTAGTGCAAAAGAACTATTCCCAATTGTTTTGGGAAACAAGAACATGTCACCAATATCTTGAAGTATGGTTCGGAATGTTATAAAATTTGAACGTCTTTTTGATATGGATTCATCTAGGTCGTCTAACTGGTGTATTCCAAGTACCGCATTTAATTCAGTACTCCTGACATTGTATCCTGTTGTTAAAAAAAGAAATCTCGGGTCAATGTCTGAATAATTTTTACTAACGGACTTCAGTTGCTCAGTTTCCCGAGCGAGTCCATGAGATCTTTTTGCTAGTAGCTTATCATATAGTATGTCGTTATTTGTTGACACCATGCCGCCCTCTATTGTTGTCATGTGGTGTCCGTAGTAAAAACTAAAAGTAGAGCCTTGACCATGGTTTCCAACTTTATTGCCATTCACTAATGCACCATGAGCCTCGCAACAATCTTCAAGCACCATTGCGTTAGGGAAAAGACTTTTCATCAAAGAAACGTTTGATGGAAGCCCCAGTAGATGGGTAAAAAATATAATGTCTATGTCTTCACTCACAACCCGATGTCCCGGCTGGCTGCTTCGACCAGTAACGTCAAAACCATAGTCACTAAGGCTTACATCACAAAATACAGGATTGTAGCCCAAAGTAATTAAAGGCGAAAGTGTTGTTGACCATGTGCATGCAGGTACTAGTATGTTTGGAGTTCTCTCTGGAAAGTAGAGTTCTTTTATAGCGTCTAGTAATATTAAGTTTGCTGAGCTTCCAGAATTAACAAATACAGAATGTTTTGCACCTTGCCACTTAGACCATTTTTTTTCAAACTCTTTAACCTTTTCGCCCTGAGTGAAGCGATCTGAGTTCATAATGAAGTCAGCCATTATAGACTTTTGATTGTCTTCTATTGTGTTGTTTATGAGGGGCCATTTAATGTTGCTCATAATTTTTCTACTTTCCTACTTTTATTTGGCTTATAATTCCAGAGTCTACCAAATGTTTTCCCATTTTCAAAGCAACCCTATCCCAAGTATGTGTATTTTGCAAAGTCTGTGCTGATCTAATAGTCATGCTTTTGTATGCATCGTAGTTTTCAGTAACGCTTTGCATTTTTTCCCTAAGTTGATTTAAGTCAGGCATTGCCCACTTCCCACCATGAGAATAGACACCGGCAGCCTGCCATGGCTCTTTCCATGTGTAGTCTATTGGTATTGATAGCTCGGCATACTCTTCGCACGCCGTAGCGTTGGTACATATTGTAGGGGTCCCGCTGGCTATTGCGGAATAGGGAACCAATCCCCACCCTTCTCCTGATGTTGGGTACACCAAACAATGCACGCTTCTTAATAGCTGAGCAACTTCTTCTTCCGACAGCATTTCTTCAATTACTGTTACTTGAGAGCTATTCTTTACAGCACCTAGGTTTACTCCTTCTTGTATATTCCTGACATCCGAAGGTCCAGATGATTTAATTATGAGATGATATCTTTCATCACCCCCGAAGAGTTCCATAAATGCATCGTATGTGTATTGAGCATTCTTTCTAGACGAGGGAGATCCGAACGATAAAAAAGTAAACTGTTCTCTTTCTGGTTCATTGAAATTTACTTTATATATCTCTGGATCAATTCCTTGATTGAAGTCAAATATCTTTTCGTTTACATTTTGTTTTAGGTAAACATCCTTTACATACTTTGATGAAGTCCATATTTCATCCATTCGGTACATAAAATCTATCCAGTGATTTGGAACAGCGTCTGTCTCCCAGTATGTCATTCCTATATTGTAAGAATTAGTGTGTAAGTACATTTCAGGTAGGCAGTGGTTAATCAAAGGAGGCTCAAGACCTTCATCGTACAGCATTTCGTATTTGACAATATGAGAGAGATCTATTAGCTCTGGTGCAAAGTCTGATTGAGTTATGCAGTGAATTCCTAACTTGTTTAATGCCTGAGTGTATTTATAGTATGCGTAACCATAGCCCTCTTTTGGAGAGTAGGTTGATGAGTTCCAATATATTGCCTGACCTTCGGTCAAGGCTTTGAGCAGATCATCCCTCATCGGGTAAACATTGATAGACATAATATTAAGTATATCAAAATATTGATGCGCTTAGTTCATCAATTCAATAAAGATACATTCACCGGGGCACTCTTCTGCCGACTCAATGGTTGCCTCTACATCTTCAGACTCTACTACAGCCAACCCTTCAGCCATCTTTAGAGCAGGTTCGCCTTTGGGCGCTCCGTCTGGTCCGTAGATGGTAGGCCAGTCTTTTTCTTTTACATAAGCTAGTCCGTCATCATGCATTTGAAAAACTGCCGGTGCTATTTCAGCACACAACCCATCTCCGGTGCACAAGTCTTGATCTATCCAAACTTTGATTTCTAGATCTTCTTTTTTCATTTTGTGGGAAGGAGAAGAATCGAACTTCTCTAGGCTAAGATGGAATCAACTATCCTTGCTTACTTGTTTGCACCGACAAGAGGCCCATACACACAGTACTTCCCTATATATAGATAATATCTTTAAATGGCACATCTTGTCAAGCAAAAAGCCCCATGAGTAAGCAGTAGAGCCGAAGCTGAACTATATCCCACAGGACTTTCTATTAGAAAGTATAGCATGAAGTATCTTAAAAAGCTACCTGGATTGTGTATTTTTTGCCTGGTTCCGGCTAGTTCTCGATACAGCTGCAATAAAATAAACTTTTTTTATTTCTACTTAGCTTCTTTGTCGGAGAGCAGTACACGCATGGCCCCTTTAACTTCAGCTACGTCTTCCCTGATTTCTACCATGTCATCCTGTAACTTTCCGACTTGTTGAAAGAGATTTCCTCTACCGTTTTTTATACCGTAGTTTTCGGAATTGGCTCTTTTGTTTTTTAAGTACACTATTATTATAGCACTAGTATTTGCAATTACAACCCCTATAAGACCATAAATATTTAAAATATCCAATTTGACTCCCAAGACCCTTGTGCGACATCTTGTATATCTTTTATTAAGGGTGTGATTACATCATAGCTCTGATTGGTTTATTATCCCAAAAGTAATTTCAAGAACAAGCGTCACACCCAAACTTTACCCATAACATATATAGGGTAGTGAACGCCATGATTGGCAACATCAGGACGAAAGTCCAAAACAACTGCTCAAGCCCTGAAGGTATCTTCATTCGCATCTCTAGTCTTCATCGTCCGTCTTTTCTCTGCGTCCATAGACCGGAAGCAGGACATCTTCAAATACGCTGTAAGCCTCTTCTGAGGCATAGTATAACTTTACAAACGCCTTTCTGCCTTCATAATCGAATGCAGGGCAGTTTTCATATCCGCATACATAGATTGCTTTGTAGTGGTGGATGTCTTGATCGGAGTGGATTGCGTTTACTAACTGCATTCTTCTGTCGCATAGCCCGCAGTCTCTTTCTTTATATGGGAAGTCTTTTATTACCCTTCCAAAAACCCTTCCTGATCCATACTCTACTTGGTCTTTCATTTCTTGAACCGACTATTCTTTATCTTCATCATCATGCTCTAGTTGAGCTATGAATTGAATTATTTTATCAATCTCTACTGGTCCTTCTGGAAGTCCTAGGTTATGAAATTCTTGCATTGCTGCTTCTCTGAAAGAGGACAGCAGATTGGTTATCATAGAGTCCACACCGTCTGCTGCAAGTTCTAAACCAGCAACTAACGCTCTGAGGGAGTCGATAGATATTCCAAAATCTTCACATGGAGATGCTATATAGTAAACAGGAACAATGCCTCCATTTAGATCGGGCAAAAGCTTAACTGTAAGGGACATACCTTCAACTTCCGAGACATCCTCTCCTGTTGCTGGTGTGATTTTCATGTTACTCCTTATTTTTTGTCAGGCTTCGCTGTCATCAATCCTATAGGTGCCCAAAACATATATGCTACATTGATTAGAAGCAGTATACTTAAGTAGTTTACCACAGTACCGTTTATTTTTAAAGCTATCCATGCTACTAAAGACAGTCCTGCCATCCAACAAAAGCTAACAAGCATTGCGATTCTTTTTGTATCCATGAGAAAAGTATACCATGTGATTTTAGTTTTCAAACCGTTCATGATAAAAAATAGAATATTACAATTATGTTACAATATTAATTTTATTGCACGAAATCAAAATATCACTAGTAGGATCAATTGCTTAGCATGCTGGCTTGCCTCAAACAACAATATTAAACATTAAAAATAATAATCAATATTGTTTCATTACTAAATATACTAAGTATACTAGTATACTAGTAAAGAGGAAGAATGAAATACATAGCCTTAGCTGAATGCGTAGATTGTCCACCAACTCCGGTAATTGATGAAACTTACATTTCTGTAATTGAGATCAACGATGAGTACTTAGGCGTTACTAGATGCCAGTGGTGCAGAAGACCTATTCAGTACTGGATGCTTGAAGAGGATGCTTTAATACTAGAAGAACTAGGAGTAGATATTATTACATGGGTTTAAGAAAAGATATATCATGGTTTACACCGCAGGATACAGACCTGTCAGGTGCAGTATGGAGAAGCTCTGGCTATACAGAGGTGTCTCTAAGCTTATTTGAAGCATTAGAAAAACTAGGTCAGAAAGTTATATGGAATGCAGAAGGAACTGCTTGGCATGTTAACTACTGCCTTCCATTTTACTACCAGACGATAGGTAAAAAGAATGTAGGTTATACTCCTTGGGAATATACAAGCATACCTGATACTTGGAAGTACAACATGGAGAAGTGCGATCAGATATGGGCTACATCATCTTGGTGTAAAGATGTGTATGAAAGTATGGGAATAGAAGTCCCTATAAAAGTAGTTCCTCATGGCATACATTCAGACTGGAAGGTTGTTAATAGGGAGATAGGTGAAAAGTTCTATTTCTTACATGTAGGTGGAGAGCTACCTAGAAAGAATGCTGATCTTGTTGTTAAGGCATTCTTGGAACTATTTGAAGGCAATGATGATTATCACTTAATATTGAAAGTAAGTAATGCAAATAAGTTGCCTATGCCACACCCTCAGATAACAGTTATAGACACTTACCTAGAGAGAGAGTCTCTGGTGAATCTTTATAACAATTGTCATTGTATGGTCTACCCCACAACCGGAGAGGGCTTCGGAATGATCCCCTTTCAGGCAATAGCCACAGGCATGCCAACAATCTGCACTAATGAGACAGGATGCTCAGAGTATGCAGATTTGTCAATGCCACTTAGTGGAGAGTGGGTTAGTGTTGAAGACTACATGCCGGAGGTTGATCTTGATTTCGACTCTTACGGTAGCGGTGCTCCTAAAGCTATAAAGCCAGACTATGAAATGCTGGTTTCCTTGATGGAAGAAGTTACCGATGATTATTTAGATCATAAAACAAAAGCCCTAAGAGGTGCTAGAATAATCCAGAATGAGCATTCGTGGGACTCAATTGCGGAACGCATAGTTGAGAATCTAGATTTGTAATAAATCTTTTCAAAAACTATTGGATTAAAAATTCATAGGTGATATGATATTAGTTCTGCACTCGACAAGAGTTTTGAAAAAGCATCATTCTGATGCGTTAAGGAGGAATAATGACTATAACAGGCTATACAACAACTGTCTCTAATGAGACCGAATTACAAGACGATGCGGAGATAAAAATCCCATCGTTTTTTAGAAAGAGCGGGTATCAAGGATATAAAATATTTTTAGATAGATACACGCTGAAGGCAGAAAAAGGAGACTTGTCTGTAGGCGATCTTGTTTTAGCTATCGTAGTTTTAGATCCCAAATGGCCTGTTAAGGAACTATCCATAGTGCAAGAGGTTTCTCAAACCAATCGCACTGCGACTGTAAAGACCTATCAAGGAGATACTCACCAAGTTGATTTTGATTTGATATCTAAACCATTAGAGACAACTGTTGATCAAGTTAAAGCAAGAGTTGCCAAGGCTCTATCTCAATGTGAGTCAGAAGATATCGCACCGGCGGTTGAGCAGGGCTTCAAAGATATTCTTTTTGATCACTTTATTCCCGGTGGACGTATTCTTGCTGGCGCTGGTGTAAAAGGACTAACACTTCAAAACTGTTTTGTGCTACCATGTCCAGAGGATTCTAGAGGAGGGATTTTTGATCGTGTCAAAGAAATGGCGGAAACGCATTCAAGAGGTGGAGGGGTTGGTGTTAACCTTTCTTCTTTACGCCCTCGCTACGCTCCTGTTATCGGGGTTAACGGTATCTCTAGTGGCGCTGTGTCTTGGGGAAAGATGTTCAACCTTTCTACAGGGCTTATTGAACAAGGGGGTTCACGGCGCGGCGCAACAATGCTGATGATTGACGATTGGCATCCTGATGTCGAAGAGTTCATATCAGCAAAACACTCCGCAGGAGAGTTTGAGAATGCTAATATGTCCGTTTGTATCTCAGACGGATTCATGGAAGCTCTCAAAAACAATGAATCATGGGATCTCGTCTTTCCAGATACAAAAGATCCTGAATTCAATGACCTTTGGGATGGGAACATTTCCTACTGGAGAGATATTCTTGGAAAAAATGTGATTGTTTATAAAACAGTGCAAGCCAAAGAAATATGGGATTCAATAGTGTCTTCCGCATGGGCTTCTGCCGAACCGGGTCTTCACTTTTTAGAAAGATCAAACAAGATGAGTAACTCTTGGTACTTCGCTCCTTTGGTGGCAACAAATCCTTGTGGAGAACAGCCTCTTGAGGCTTATGGTGTTTGCACGCTGGGTGCTCTTGACTTGTCTACATTCGTAGATGACTCGTCTGGTGTTCCTGAGTTTGAATGGAAAAAGCTCAATACAGTAATTGAGTCAGCAGTGCGTATGCTTGACAACGTGGTTAGCATTAATGAATACCACTTTGAATCAATCAAGGAAAACCATGAAGGCAACCGTCGAATTGGGCTCGGAGTCATGGGGCTTGGAGAACTATTGGTCAGAATGAAATTACGGTATGGGTCTGCTGATGGTCTTGTCTTTGTAGATGAGCTTTTCAAAACAATATCGGAGTCCTCATACATGGCATCTGTAGAACTTGCAAAAGTAAAAGGATCATTCCCCGCTCTTGATAGAAAACAATATCTAAAATCAGGATACATGAAGGGAATGCCCGAGCATGTACGAGATGCAGTGCTAGAACATGGAATAAGAAACGTATGCTTACTAACCGTTGCTCCCACAGGAACTACTGGGACAATGAAAGGAACTTCAACTGGTGTTGAGCCTTACTTTAACTGGCAGTACACCAGAACTTCTAGACTAGGTACAGAAATTGAAACCGTACCAGTCATTGACGATATGGGTCTGGACATCAATGATCTTCCAGACTACTGCGTCACAGCGATGGACCTCAAGCCAGAGGAACATGTCGCTGTTCAAGCAGCAGTTCAGCGATGGGTTGATTCTGCTATCAGCAAGACAACAAACTGTCCTTCAGACTTTACAGTCGAACAGACTGATCGTTTGTATCGTCTTGCTTATGATCTTGGGTGCAAAGGGGTTACTATATATAGAGATAACTCCAGATCAGAACAAGTGCTAAACAACATGGATTCTACTGAAGATGGTGTAGAAGAAGTTGAAGCTTGTAGGATTGATGATCCTGACTGTGTGACTTGCGCCCTGTAGGGTATGAAAGAAAAAGAAGAGTTAGTAACATATATATACGAAAATTCATGCGGAATTGAAGAGGAAATTGAGTTCACATTTGATTGTGAGCCTCCTCCTAGTATCATGATGCCCACCGATTCTGGTCATTTTGAAACTTTTGTGTTGATTTATGAAGAATATGAAGATATTGATGATTAATTGTTCTTTTATGTTGGGTTTTTTGCATTGATTGTGGTAAGATTATCTTGATATGAGTGACCAATATATAAAAAATGGCAAAAGATTGTATGTTCCTCAGTCAGCTTTTGGCGTATGTGTGTGGAAGATGCCCGATGGTGGCATTGTTGCAGATGCAGATGGCAATTATTTGTGTGCTGAAGGCATGATGAACGACCCTAAAGTAGAAAAACATGTGGCTGAGGCTGCAAGGTACTGGACTGGATCAACAGACGGTCAAGTCATGTGGATTGATGGCGCTCGAAAAGTTTCGGCATCCGAACGTGACGATCAGGTTGAAAGACTAAATCAAGGTCTAACTCCTGACCCACTTGAGGATACTATAATAGCACTTTCTAATAAGAAAAAAGGTACAGGATGAGTGATATGATTAAAACTTCTTTTATTGAAGATGATGAAGATTCCGAGGTTGAAATCGATGATGTAACGTATCATCAGGTTCGGTCTGAGGTTGTAACAACAGACTCTTTTAAAAAGATTGACCCGAAGAGGCAATCAGTAAAGATGAAAAGAAAAATACAAAGACTAGAGAAGAAAGCCAATACAGGTATTGACTCTTCTTCTAAGTATGTAGATCCACAATCTCTTGATGGATACGCTTTGTATGATGTTGTTGAACCACCTCATGATTTAAATATACTAGCTGACTTGTATGAGACTAATACATCTCATTATGCGGCTATAAATGCAAGAGTAGCAAATACTGTTGCATTAGGGTTTAGGTTTGGTAACTCCGAAAAAACCAAGCGTAGAATTGAAAAAGCAGACACTGACGCAAAATCTGAAAGAGTTCGTCAAGATATTGCTCGTGAGAGAAAGAAATTAAATCATTTATTTGATGAGTCAAACTCTGACGACACTTTTGTAGAGATGATGATAAAACTATGGACTGACTACTTAACAGTGGGCAATGCGTATCTAGAGATTGGCAGAACTAACTCTGGAAGTATCGGCTACATAGGTCACGTTCCTGCTCTGAACATCAGAGTTAGAAGAACTCGTGATGGTTACGTCCAAATGGCAAAGCATGCAAAGCTACAGTCCGTGTTCTTTAGGAACTTTCAGGATCTAGAAACTGCCGATCCAATAAATGGGGACGCAAGACCAAATGAAATTATCCATTTCAAAGCCTACTCTCCAAGAAACAACTACTACGGAGTCCCATCTGCAGTCACTGCTATTGGGGCAATCCTTGGAGACAAGTACGCCAAGAATTACAATATTGACTACTTTGAAAATAAAGCTATCCCAAGATATGCTATCATTCTTAAAGGGGCCAAATTAAGTAACAAGTCTAAACAAGAACTTGTTAATTATTTTAGAACAGAAGTAAAAGGAAGGAACCATGGAACCCTTATTGTTCCTCTCCCTGCGTCTTTAGGCGGTGACGTTGATTTAAGGTTTGAAAAGCTAGAAAATACCGTACAAGACGCTTCGTTCGACAAGTTTAGAAAATCAAATCGTGATGAGATTCTGGTAGCTAATAGGGTACCTGCTCCTAAAGTGGGGGTTTACGACAACGCAAACCTCGCTGTATCTAGAGATGCAGACAAAACATTCAAGGTACAGGTCGTGGGTCCCGATCAGAAGATTATTGAAAAAAAGATCAATCAAATAATTAAGGAATTTACTGACCTTGTTGAGTTTGAATTTGAACAGATCGACTTGGTAGACGAAGATGTGCAGTCAAAGATTCGTGAAAGATATCTTCGCACTGCTGTCATATCACCCAACGAGGTGCGTGAGTCTCTCGGACTACCAGACAGGGAAGATGGTGATGATGTTCTACCATACCCAAGTGTTCTTAAAGAAATGGACTTGCTAATGCAAACTGGCGTTGATCCATTTACAGGAGAAGACATCGAAGAAAAAGAACCAAAAAAGCCAGAGGGCGCTCCAGAGGGGAACAGTAATGCTTCTGAACCACCAAGAGGAGATGACTCAGCAAGTGATGGCGAAAGAGAAGACCGAGGTTCCGGTCAAGAATCTAGCCAACCACGAGAAAGAGATTAATATAGGAGGAGAATATGTACACAAATAGTACAATAGTATATTCAGACACAGCAGTCGCTAGTACTGATGGTGAGGTAAGCTTATCTCATCACACTAGCGCAATATATTTCCATAATACACATGCTTCTACCGCAGCTTCCGTGAAGCTGAATGGTAACAGATCAGTGTTGATTCCTGCAGGTGGGACAACCTATGTGTGCGTCCCCGGTGATTATACTAAATTTGAGGTTACAACAGCATCAGTTACCATAGCCATGTACGCTGTGGGATAATTGTAATTAAAGCCATTTTTATGGTATGCTAAAAATTGTAGCTTTATAAGGAGGCAATTATGCATGATAATAAATTACAACTAATGTTTCCAATTTCTATGATTAAGAAAGAGGAAAGAATAGTTGTGGGTATTGCTACGTCTGACAATATAGATAAGTCTGGAGATGTTGTTGGTTTCGACGCGTCCGTTAAGGCTTTTGACAATTGGCAAGGCAATATCCGCGAAATGCATCAGCCGCTCGCCGTTGGTAAAGCAGTAGGGCATCGCCCTGTGGATATAAATCATAATGGTGCTAATTTTAAAGGGATTGAAGTTTCAGCTTATATCTCCAAAGGTGCTCAAAGCACTTGGGAGAAAGTATTGGATGGAACGTTAAGTTCTTTTTCTATTGGTGGTCGTGTTCTAGAAAGGGAGTTTGATGAAACCAAAGAATTCCGTGGACAACCCATCAGTGTTATTACTGATTATGAACTAGGTGAACTAAGTTTAGTTGACAATCCAGCAAACCCTGCCGCCAACATTACGTTAGTTAAATCTGACGAGACAGGTCTACAGTATGCTCTTGACGTTGTGGATGGAGAATGCTATAAGATTGGCGATACGACTGTATGCGTAACTGATATTAAATCTGATGAAGGAGAGCCTGTGAGTGGAGATTGCTCATGTGGGTCCGATTGTCAGTGTGACAGCGAAGGCGGTTGCGACTGTAAATCAGAAAGTTCAGAAGAAGATGAGTCAAATGTTGCAGAAAAGTTGCAATTAAATGATAATTCTGCTACAGTTCAAGACATGGACAACGTAGAAACTGACACTACTACTGAGGCTGAGCTATCAAAAGATACCCCAGTTGAAGATGTTGTGTCTGAAAACAGTTTAGATGAACAATCTAACGAAAAGATCTCACTTTTGAGGAGGTTTATGACTTGGCTAAATGATATTCCAGAGGAAGATCTAATCAGCGCAAGTGATGAATCTCTATTGGAAGTAGAAAAGTCTGTTGAGGTACAAGATGAAATTGAGCTTAAAGCAGACGATATTGATGAAGGAGATAGTATGAATATCGAAGAAATTACTATGGCTCTTGGTACTGTCATTGATGAGAAACTAGCTAGTTTCGCAGAAGCCTCAAACGAAAAAGTAGAGGCTTTGATCGAAGAAAAGCTAGCTGAAGTCACTGAAACAGTAAGCAAGAATCAAACTGAGATTGAAGAAAAAATCGAAGAAGTAACAAAAGAAGTCACCGAGCGTGTCGAGGACGTTGACTCACGAGTCGAAACAGTCGAAAATGCCGGTGCAATTAAAAAAAGTGTTGACGAGAGTGAAATAGATGATGATGAAGCAGTTATTGAAAAAGCTGCTGAAGAAGAGAGTGCCTTTTGGGGTAACCTCTTCCTCCCTCAAGATCTAATTAAGTCTCTTGGATACAGGTCATAGGAGGAAATAATAATGGCAAATGAAGAACTACTTCAAAAAGCAAACGAAGTAACTACCTCCGTGGTAGGAAATGCTTCAGGTGGTATATTAAAACCAGCACAAGCTAACCGCTTTATTGATTTCGTTGTTGATCAGTCTGTTCTTATGCAACAGTCTAGAGTCGTGCGTATGCGCAGCGATTCAATGGAGATTGACAAAGTATCAGTAGGGACTCGTCTACTTGCAAAGGCAACTGAAGCAAGCGACACTGGTGCAAACGCAGCAGTAACCTTTTCAAAGGTTGCTCTTTCCACAGTTAAGCTACGTCTTGACTGGGAAGTAAGCACCGAATCCCTTGAGGATAACATCGAAGGTGATTCCCTTGAGGATCATCTCGCTCAAGTTATGGCGCGTCAAACGTCAAACGACTTAGATGACTTGCTCATCAATGGTGACACCACATCAGCAAATGCTTTGCTTAAAGCACTTGATGGTTTCGTGAAACTTGGAAAAGCTAGCGGAACAACCGTAGATGAGGCTGGAGACAACTCTAGCAGATCAGTATTTGATAGGATTCTTCGGAATCTTCCTAACAAATACCTCCAACGCCGCAATGAACTTCGGTTCTTTGCTGGTCCGGGTATTGTTCAGGACACAATCTGGTCAATGCAAGCACCAAACGCAACAACCGCAGGAGCCGAAGGTGCACCGTCACCCGGATCAACCTATGGTGACCGTTTAATGCAAGGCGGAGCAGGCGCAAATGGAGGACCGGGTTCAACTGGTCTCGCTCCATTCGGAATTCCTCTAGTAGAAATTCCACTTATGCCTGAAACTGTTACAGGTGATCACTCAGGTGCATCTGGTAACCATGGTTATATTTCATTAACATTCCCCAACAATCATGTTGTGGGTATACAGCGTGAAATCACACTTTATCGTGAATTCAAGCCAAAGAAAGATACCATTGAGTTTACACAGTTTACTCGCATGGCTGCAAACATTGAAAATGCAGATTCTTATGTAATCGCTAAGAACGTAGGAATTAGAGCAGCTTAATTGTAACTAGTTTATAATTTACGAAAGGCCCCCATCGAAAGGTGGGGGTTTTTCAATTTCTGCGTTGCTATTAATGTTCTACTGTGCTATCATTTTAATTATGGCTGAAGAAAGTAAAAAAGAAGAGACCAAAAAGCCTGCTGCTAAACCTGCTGCCAAGGCACCTGCCAAAGCTGCTGCAAAGCCTGCCGCTCCTAAAGAGATCATGTTGTTTATGAGACATGGTGCAGGGTATAGCGTTGGGGATGTTAAATTCACAAGAGATCATCCTTATCAACTTGTACCCGCTGAAGCCGCAGAAAGGCTACTTGCTACTGAGCAATTTGAGAAAGCCTCTAAAAAATCTGTTACAGAATTTTACGGAGAGTAAGTATCGTGGCTGGCATCACGAATTATTTGGAAAATGAACTTCTCGATCACGTTTTGAGGGGTTCATCTGGCGCATACACCGGTCCTACGACTGTGTACTTAGCGCTTTATAGTGCCGCACCTACTGACGCTGGTGGCGGTACAGAAATTAATGTGGACAGACAAAGTATAACATTCTCGGCTGCTTCAGGAGGAACTATATCAAATAGTGGTTCAATTTCTTTTACCAGTATGCCTACTGTTACTGTTTCACATGTGGGGGTATTTGACCACGCAACAACTGGTAATCTTTTGTTTCATGGAGCGCTAACATCCTCCGCTTCAGTAACGTCTGGCGATACGTTTACAATTCAAGCTAACGATTTGCAAATTAGTTTGGACTAATTCTTTTGGTAAAAAAACCACAAAATGGTATAATAACAGTATTATGTCTTTTAACTATAATCTAACAATCGATCAGGGTGCAACGTTTTCTAAAACTTTTACTTATAAGTCCGGTGGTAATGCTGTTGACTTAAGTACACATACTGCGCGTATGATGGTTCGATCAAGCTATGATGCTTCAAGCACTTTAGTTAGTTTAACAAGTGCTGGTGGAGATATTACTTTAGCTTCCAATGGTGTTATCGTTGTTACGATAAGCGCAACAGCAACAGCGGCACTTGCCGCTCCAAACTCTGGTGTTTATGACTTAGAGATAGTTGCTTCTGATGGGACTGTCACAAGACTGCTTCAGGGTAATGTAAGTATCACGCCGGAGGTTACTAAGTAATGTCTGATACAAGTATCGTAGTTAATGAAATAGCAGAAACAATGACCGTTATCGCAGATGATAAAACAGTCGTTGTAGAAGAACCTGCAAAAACTCTTAACATAGTTGAAGACAATAACACTCTCTCAATAACTGAGGTCCGCGAAACTCTCGTTGTGGAGGATGGCGCTAAAAATCTAGAGTCAACCGCCCCTAGAGAAGTATTAACAGCAGTTGATACAGGACCACAGGGACCGCGCGGTGAAGTTGCGACTATTACTATAGGAACAACATCTACCGTTGCAAGTGGTGTAGGAAGTTCTGTCACAAATACTGGTACGACTGAAGCAGCTATCCTCAATTTTCAACTTGAGGCTGGCCCTTCTACTAATTCTACAACAGTATTTGATCAGTCATCTTCTGCATCAACATGGACGATTAATCATAATCAGGGGCGATATCCATCTGTAGATGTTTTAGATTCTGCAGGAACGCACGTTATCGGTGATATATCATACACCTCACTTGATCAAGTTGTGGTTACTTTTGAAAACGCATTCGCTGGTAAGGCTATTATTATTTAGGAGGAACAATGGCAAAGAAATTTTTAGTACCAATAGATTTAGAGTCCTATTTGGATCTAAACAAAAATGAACTTAGAAATGCAGTTGTGCAAAGCTTAGGCACAGCGCCCGGGTCTCCATCTAATGGTCAAATATACTACGATTCGGGAGATAACAAACTATACTTAAGAGCGAATGGCGCTTGGGTGTATGTAAACCGCGATGCAGCCACTACTTCGGTAGATGGGTTGATGTCATCAAGCGACAAAACAAAACTAGATGGGGTTGCATCAAGTGCTGATGCGACTAACTCAACAAACGTAAACGCTGCGGGGGCAGTAATGGAGTCAGACTTTGATGCTGGCACATTTTTATATGCAGCCTCGGATGACACCCCTGTAACTAAAACTCTTGCTGAGGTCCGAACATTGCTTAATGTTGAAGACGGAGCCACAGCAGATCAGACAGGAGCGGAGATTCTATCTCTCCTAACAGGAGTTGATGGCGCAAGCTCTGCTCTTGATGCTGACAAATTAGACGGAGAGGAAGGAACGCACTATCTTGCTAGAGCAAACCATACCGGAACGCAAACAGCAAGTACCATATCTGATTTCGATACTCAGGTGGTAACTAGCAGGCTTGATGAGATGGCTGCTCCAACTTCTGCGGTATCGTTTAACTCTCAAAGAGTCACAAGTGTTGGAACTCCAACCTCTGATTCTGACGCAGCAACAAAATCTTATGTAGATTCAACAAAAGAGGGGCTAACTGTTAAAGAGCCTGTTCGTGTTGCAACCACTGCTGCAATAACTATTTCAACCGATCTCCAGAACGGAGACACCATAGATGGTGTTACTCTTGCAACTGGTGATCGTGTATTGCTTAAAGATCAGTCAACCGCTTCCGAAAACGGCATCTACGATGTCGTAGCTTCAGGAGCAGGTACAAGATCAGCTGACTTTAACGCCAGTGCAGACTCTGTGCCGGGTTCTTTCTGTTGGATTAACGAAGGAACAGCAAACGGAGATACACAATATGTTTTAACAACTAATGGTCCTATAACTCTAGGAACCACTTCGCTTACTTGGACTAAGTTTACTTCTGCAACAACTATTTCTGCAGGAAATGGCCTTTCAAAGAGTGGAAATGAATTAGCTATAGATCTTGATTCCAATCCCGGCTTGTCCGTGGGTGGGTCTGGACTAAAGGTTGCTTCTTCCATTGCAGGCACAGGCCTTACTTTGTCTAGCGGTGTTCTTAATCGTGATACGATTGATGTAACATCTGATATTACTGGCACACTGCCTGTAGCTAATGGTGGTACAAACGCTACCACAACTGCTGCGGCAAAAACAAGTCTTGGCTTTATGACAAGATATACCGCAACCCTGTCCGGTGATGACACTACTACCAGTCACACCGTCACTCACAGCTTGGGCACTAGAAGCGTTATAGTTTCTGTATATGCTTCTGCTAGCCCATATGCTGAGGTTGAGGTAGACATTAAACACACTAGTACTAGTGCATTGACCATAGATTTTGGTTCTGCACCTGCTACTGGAACTGATTACGAAGTAGTGGTAATTGGATAATAAACATTTTTTCTGAGGAAAAGATGATATAATTTATAAAGGACGGTTGAGGTCGTGGCTAAATCATTTAAAACAGTAATTTCTATAGACGATGCAGCATCTGCTGCTTCTGAAGCAATTAGAACCAAAGTTACTGGTGATAGCCAATCTAGACTTTCTATTGATGTTGGTGGTAAATTAACTTGGAGTTCTGGTGCTGCTACAGGTGATACTACTTTATACAGAGCCTCCGCAAACACTCTTAAAACTGACGATGCTTTTACGGCTGCTTCTTTGGCAGTTACTGGCGAGTTTACATTGCCAACTGCTGATGGCTCAGCAGATCAAGTAATGGTTACAGATGGTTCTGGTTCTATTTCGTGGGCAAATCAGTCTGGTGGCGGTGGTTCTCCCGGTGGTTCAAATACACAAATTCAGTTTAATAACAGTGGAAGCTTTGGAGGGAACGCTAATCTTGTTTATGATGGTTCTTCTTTAATCACCATGACAAAAAGTGGTGCCAATACAGGCATTAAACTAGATGTAGCCAGTGATACTGAAGCGCATTCTGGTAACATCGCTTTTTATAAGTCTGAGGCTGCTGGCGCTGCAAGGCTTGACATCGATTCCGTCTATGGGCAAATAGACTTCTATGGACAGACAGCCAGCGGTGGGTACTTTCATTCTGCTGCAATTAAAGCTATAGTAGGAGAAAACTTTTATTCTGATAACTATACTCCGTCTGATATAGAGTTTTGGGTCACTACTGCTGACCAAACTTCCCCAATGAAAAGAGTGGTTGTTAGAGGGGGCACCACTAACACTGATCCCACGGCGCTTGAGATTGGTCATCAAGGTGGGACGAATAAGGGCGCTAAGGTTCTTTTTACAGATGATGATGGAACTGAATTAGGTTATTTTGGGTACAACAATAATTCCAACTGGTATCTCAAAAATCATGTTGTTGGTGGCAATATGTTCATTGAATGTGAGAGTGATATTTATATTAGGGCAAATAGTAACTATGAAGTATCATTTACTTCAAGCGGTATTGAGCCTTATGCTGATGAAGGATATAAGCTTGGATCTTCATTAAAAGAATGGGCAGAAGCCTATATAGTTGATTTAAATATTTCTGGTAATGCCGATATTGATGGTACTTTAGAAGCAGATGCAATAACTGTAGATGGTACCGCATTGAACGAATATATAGCAGACACTATCGGCGCTATGGTTGGAAGCAATACTGAAACTGGAATTTCAGTTACTTATGAAGATTCTGACAATACGTTAGACTTTGTAGTGAGCACTCTCAATCAAGACACTACCGGCAATGCCGCTACTGCTACAGCCCTTGAGACTGCTAGAACTATTGGTGGTGTTTCTTTCAATGGGACAGCAAATATTGACCTTCCGGGTGTAAATACTGCCGGTAACCAAGACACTTCGGGCAACGCTGCTACGGCTACAACTGCTACAACTGCTACTAATGTTACAGTGACTAATAATTTAACTACAGACGAAATGGTGTTCATTGCTTTTGTTGACGGATCTGGGTCGTCTAAAGGAATAGAGTTGGACTCTACTCTCACCTATAATCCAAGTACGAACGTTTTAACATCTACCTCTTTTGCTGGAAATATTACAGGCAATGTGACAGGCAATGTGACAGGCAATGTGACAGGCAATGCGACAGGTAATGCAGCAACTGCTACAGCGTTAGAAACTTCAAGAAGCATTGGTGGGGTTTCTTTTGATGGTACTTCCAATATTGATCTCCCGGGTGTTAATTCAGCCGGTAATCAGAATACTACTGGAAATGCTGCTACTGCTACAGCGCTGGAAACTCCAAGAACTATTGGTGGAGTTTCTTTCAGTGGAACAGCAGATATTGACCTTCCGGGAGTCAGTACAGCCGGTAATCAGGATACTTCAGGTACAGCGGCTCTGGCTACTACAGTTACTGTTACAGCAAATAATTCAACTGATGAGACTGTATATCCTGTCTTTGTTGATGCGGCAACAGGAACGCAAGACATAGAGACTGACACTGGATTAACATACAACCCTTCTTCTGGAAATCTTACTATAGGGGGAGAATTAGTTGCTGCATCGTTAGATATATCTGGAAACGTAGATGTTGATGGAACGCTAGAAGCTGATGCTTTAACTATTGATGGAACTTCTTTGGCTGAAACTATCGCTGATACTGTTGGCGCTATGGTCACAAGTAATACCGAAACTGGAATTGCTGTTACTTATGACGATAGCGATAACACTTTAGATTTTGTTGTTGGCACCCTTAATCAGGATACTTCAGGTACAGCGGCTTTGGCGACATCAATCACTGTTACGTCAAGTTCAGCAGATGAGACTGTATATCCTTTATTTGCGGATGGATTTTCAGGTACGCAAGGAGTAGAGTCAGACGCTGGATTTACATACAATCCATCATCTGGTAATTTAAGTGTCGGTGGAAACATCAGTGCTGGCGATATTTTATCATTAAATAGCTATGAAACAGGAAGTGATGCCGGTCCAATAATTGAGTTGTATAGGAATAGTTCTTCACCAGCCGATGCTGATTATCTTGGTCAAATTAAATTTCAAGGTGAAAATGACAATGATCAAAAAGTTAATTATGCGAAAATAACAGGTAAAATTTCAGACGCATCAGATGGCTCTGAAGATGGCATCATAGAATTTGCTCACGTTAAAGCAGGTTCTCAAAATATTTCAGGAAGATGGAATAGCACAACTCTTCAATTGATTAATGGTACAAGCTTAAGCGTTGCGGGTGATGCAGATGTTACTGGAAATGTAGATGTTGATGGAACTCTAGAGGCTGATGCAATAACTGTAAATGGCACAGCGTTAAGCGAATATATTGCTGACACAGTAGGCGGAATGGTAACAAGCAATACTGAGACAGGCATTGCTGTTACTTATGAGGATGCAGATAATACTTTAGATTTTGTGATTGGAACGCTTAATCAAGACACAACAGGGAATGCAGCAACAGCGACTGCGTTGGCTACAGCTAGAGCAATTAATGGTGTTGATTTTGATGGAACAGGCGATATCACGGTTACGGCTGCTGCTGGAACGTTGACTGGTACGGAGTTGAAGTCTAATGTTGTGACTTCTTCACTCACGAGTGTGGGCACCCTTAGCGCTCTTACTGTGTCTGGTACGGTTACGATGGATTCGGTTGGGATCACAGCGGTTCAGACTTCTGGTGAGTCGTTTGCTGATAATGACACTTCTTTGATGACTAGCGCTGCTATTGATGACAGAATCGGTGCTGCTGGGTCCCCTACAGGTGCAGTCGTCATGTGGTCTGGGTCTTCTGCCCCTACTGGATGGCTTGAGTGTGATGGCTCAGCAGTTTCAAGATCAACTTATTCTGGTTTGTTTGCGGTTATAGGTACTCGTTATGGTGCTGGTGATGGTTCTTCTACGTTTAATTTGCCTAACCCTGTTGATAGGTTGGCGATGGGTATTGCTTTGAGCACTACTCCGTCTGCTACTACTTTGGCTGGTTCTTCTTCTTTAGATGCTTTAGCTTTGGGTAATCAGTCCGCTGACCATACTCATAATGGTACGTCAGGTAATCAGTCGGCTAACCACACACATAATGGAAATACTTCTAACACTGGGGCGCATAGTCATAACACTGGCAACCCTTCTTCTAACCACTCGCATAATTACAGTAAGAGTAACTCTGGTAGTCAAACAAGCAATGCCACTGGGAATGTTTCTTCTTGGCACACGCACACCACAAATAGTTATGGGAATCATTCGCATACAGTTTCTCTTGGTGACCCAACTCACAACCATACACACAATGTGACTACTGGAAACAATTCTGCGAACCATAACCACTCTTTGTCGTCCGCGACAGTCAATACAACTATGGATGTGGAACCATTTGGTTTCATTATTAAAACCTAATGGAAGAGATCATGGTTCCGTTCGCTGATCAGCCTCAGCATCTTGGTGGTGTGGGTTACTTCAATAAGTTGCCTGCTAGGACTATTACTGAAGACGGTTCTACTTGGACTGTGGATAACACTAAAGGTTTTTTTGCTTTTGTACAGTTAATACCTGATATATATGAGCAAGAAGAACTTGGTTCAGATGGTGAAATGCACAGACGTTGCGATTCAGGGCAAAATCAATACGGCCCTAAGGCATTTCACCTTTGGGACGAGGCATCTCAAACATGCAACTGTGGAGCAAATACTCCACCATACTCTTTAACAGGTAACCACGATTTACCTTTTAATGAATTGACTTACCTAGGCGCTGTTTTCGGTAACCCAGAATGTGGTGGAATGGTTATTTATATTGAGTCGGCTGATTCAGAAGCAGAGAATAGGGTGGTTGCTGGTCGTCATTCTGCTGGAACAAGAACGATACAGGAACTTTTACGCTTAATGATGGAATGGGAAGTTGCAGGTTCTGACTTTGGCTCCACTGAACCTATGGTTGATGTTTGTAGAAACATGCTTGCAGGGTTAGAGATGCCAGATGATGTTAGAGATTGGATTTGGACAAACGTTCCTCCTAATAAGGTCCAGAAGTATTTGGAAGGTAAGACTGATGCTCAGGTAGCAGAAGACCCTCCTGACATTTCAGGCACTATAGTAGAGGAATGGTTGCTTCCTTTAATACAAAAAACGGCATTGATTGGGTTTATGCCGACAGGCTCATGAACATAGATTTTCCTTTAGGTAAGTGGGCAGGCGTAGGTGTTTGCGATGGGTTTGTTGATCCTGATATCTGCGGCAAAGTTGATGCTACATTGACTGAGCATTGGGATGTCTTGTGGGATTCCAATGTTTTGTCAGAAGGCAAATCTATGATGGGAGTAGATACCAGAATAAAAAATTCTTCAGATATGGGATTATCTATGGCAAATCTGGGCGAAGGTTTATACAGTCTGGGATGGTTCGAGGATGAACTTCACAAAAGTATTAGCAAAGCGCTTAACTGCTATGTCAGTAAATATGACGGTTTGGCTCATCTGGCATGGCCTCTGCGTGATACAGGATTTCAACTTCAACGCTATCAAGAAGGTCACGGTTTTTATGCAGAGCATGTAGATGGCGGACCTTTCAATTCAACAAAGGATCGTTTTTTAGCAGTTCTTTTGTATTTGAATGATGTAGAAGTTGGTGGCGAAACAACGTTCACTAAGCATGGGTTAAGTGTTGAACCGAAGGCTGGGAGAGTTTTGATTTTCCCTGTCCATTGGCTGTATCCGCACAGAGGAGAAATTCCTTTGAGTGGCCATAAAACAATTATTACAACTTTTATAGAGCAAGAACTAACAATGATGGAGGGATCATGAGTGAATCAGAACATTTAGGTAAAGCATTGCATCATTTACAAGAAGCAATGCTAGAGAAGGGGCGAGATAAGCCCTCAAAAAAAGTAACAAAGGATGCAAGTTCAGCCATGGGTATTATTGATAAAATTAAAGATAATATCGCATATGTGCTGGGATTGCCAGCAGCTATTTCGGGTGCGTTTGGGTTCCTATGGGAGTCCAGTGCAGAAGAAGCTGCCCTTAAAGATCAGGTAGCCCAGTTAGAAGCTGCCGTAGCAGACCTGCAGGTTGGAAGTGACCTACTGGGTGGTGGGACTAAAAACTTTAGTCTTGATCCATCAACAGCCTCGGGTTCAATTACGTTGATGATAATAGCAGGAGTAGCAGTAATTTTTATAGGACTACTATTCTTGTATCAACGCAAGCGGAAAGGACGCTATGGGAATGAGTAGTGAAAAGACTCCTATCTGCGTTACTAGCGACATGTGTAATTCTTTCAGGGTGCTCAGGTAAGAGTAGCACTACTGAAGCTACAACAACAACTATAGATACATCTGATCCATCTGTTGTCTTAGAGGATTGGGCTATCCCCTTTGTTCCAGATGATGATTCATTCTCGTTTGAAAACTTTGGCGGTGGAGAGCCTCCCGCTGACTTAACAGTAAATATGGCTCGTAGAATGTATGGTGACGATCAGGTCTGTCAGACCGTGGTTGATAACCAATGTACTCCGTTCCCTGTAATATTGCAGTTGATCGCTCAGGCAAACAGATCTATGAAGGGTGGTTTGTGTGAAGGGTTAGCAGTTTTGAGTCTGAGACTCTCGGGGGATGTGTCAAGCATTCAGACTTTTCAACAAGTGCAAGAGGTGTCTCAGCTAGTAAAAGATGATCCTGCTTTGATGTCTGAACTTGCTTTTTGGTATGTTACACAGTTTGCTCCTGAGGTTCAAGAAAGAGCCTCTGTATACAGACAAATGGAGCCTATGGATTTAGCTAGGATACTTTTGGAGGATTTTGAAGAGTCTGCTATTGGAGGGTCTGCAACAGGTTTTACTATTGGTATATATTCTGACGAAGGAGGGCATGCTGTAACTCCATATAGAGTGGAACAGACGGTCTCTGGTTACAGGATATATATTTATGACTCTAACTGGCCTACAAGCGAACGCTGGATAGATGTTACGGATTCTGGGTGGACATACGCCCTTGCCGCTACAAACCCCTCAGAAGCCTCCTCAGCGTGGTCAGGAGGCGCTGGGTCAATGGAACTCACCCCAATGACTGCACGCAAGCCGCCGTTTAATTGCCCTTTCTGCCCCACTGAGGGCGATACAAAGTCAGGAACACTACTTACAGTTGCTTCTTCGGGTTCTAAACAAGCCACATTACAAGTTCAGACCAGTACAGGACAAAGACTTGGCTATTATGATGGAGAATTTCTAAATGAAATACCGGGGGCTACATTTAGATACCTCATTAGTGGTCCATCCACATCTGATCCTGTATTGGTTTCTTTGCCTGCAACAGTAGATACATTTACGGCTGATGTTGGTGTATTGAACACTTCAGGTAGCGACATTGTTGAAGAAGAATCTAATGATCGATTCTCTCTGCTAATACTTGATGAAGAACGATCCCTGCAGGTAGAAGCTACTCTTGAAGAAGAGAAGTCAGATGATCCGTTCCTAATCGAAGAAGACTCCCTGATCAACTTCTCAGAGGAGTCACTTGAGATTGGAGATGTTTCAGAAGCCACTGTTTCTATTGCTATTGATGCTTTGGAGGCTGAAATTGAACTAGACGAGGGGCAAGAGATTGAGGTTGTATTTTCCGAGGATGATGTAGAAACAAACGAGGAAGAGCTTGAAACAATGGAAATTGGAATCATTGATGAAGACGGTACGGAGTTAGCAGAAATAGAAATTGATTTAACAGACTACATTGTAGAGGAAGGTAGTGAGGACGATTTTGAACCACCTCCTCTCGTTATCGAAGTTTATTATGATGAAGAAATTGGGGAAATAGTACAGGAGGAAGATGAAATTGAAGCTTGGGTTGCTACTGATGCCGAGTATTTCATTGCCGTAAGTGAAGGGAGGTTAGAAGAAGTGCTTGGTGATTCTTGGGTTGAAGAATATGAAGAAGAAGAATATTGGGAGCCTGAAGAGTCCTTGACTGAGATCCTTATGGAGATAGATGATGAGTATTGGGAAGATGAGTATTGGGATGAAGTGGATTACGATGAAGAGTGGTACCTAGAGGAAGAGGAATGGGACGACTGGGGTGATGACGACCCTTTAGCTGGAGGGTCTATTACGACCCCGATTCTGGTGAGTACGGAGAATACGGAGAGGAGTTTGATGATGAGATCATGGACTACGACTACTCCGAATACGACGAGTACCTCTACGACGAATACCCTGACTTTCACGGACAATGGGGGGACAATGACGGAGATATGGATGACGACCATATTTACGACACTGACGGAATACACGACTTTTACGGAGAAGGAGAATACGATTGGTCTGATCCAGACATGGAATACGAATGGGGAGATTACGACGGAAACGACATGGGGGGAACCCACGACGGAGATCACGACAGTGACTACGACTGGGGTGAACATGGAGGAGTTTACGGAACTGATAGCGACGGATCGGGATTGCATCTGGAGGGAGAATCAGATTGGGACGATGATTACGAACAGGGGGAGTGGAGCGATGAGTCCGATGATGATGGGGACTTCGATGACGAATCCGAATACGATGACCCAGAGGAGGACTATGAACTCTACGAAGAGTATGAATATGATGATTCCGATGACAGCACCGGACAAACCGAGTGGATGTGCGACTCCGGGGACTGCGACAGTGACACAGAGACAGGATGGGACGAATACGACTACTACTACGGATACGGTTACTAGCGAAGATACCGATGGATACTGGCACGATTATATAACCACCACAGACACAACGGTAACAACTTATACAGATATAACTACGGTTGTGTGGAGTGATGGGTACGTTCAAGTAACTGAGTCTGATCCATACAGTGTTACATCTACATCATCTTCTACTTCGTCGTGGTCTAATGATTGCGCACTAACAGGTGGCAATAACACCGTCTGGACAGGGTTCGGAGACTTCTGTATTGCAGACATTGAGACCTTCAACAGCAACGAGGACTCAGTAACTTTCACAATTACAGAAACAACAACTGTAACCATATTGGCTGAAACTGAGCTTACTTGTGATGGCTGGCCAGGGAATGCTAACAATGGAGAAGCAGATTACGGAGATCCTTACATTTACCTGTACGATAGCAACAATAATTTAATAGAAAAAGATGATGATGACGGTTGTTCTTGCGGTAATGACTGCGGAAGTGACGGAAATTGTTGGGATGCTTGGATCTCAAGAGAATTAACTGCAGGAACGTACACAGTTAAGGCAAAAGTATACAACAATAACACAACTGGTTGGTATAAATTAACTATAGATACCGCAGATTAGTACGCAAGTTGCATTCTTTCTGTTATAATGATACTATTATATAGTAATCGAAAGGATTTTTAATGGATACAAATAATTTTAACCCTACAGCAGAAGAGGTAATTGCAGAGTTGCAAAATTCTCCAGAAGGCAAGAATCAACTTGAGCTTGCTGCTCTTCGCGTCATAGTGGCTAAACAACAGAGCTTTATACAACAATCAGACGAAGAAGTTTCTGATAATGATGAGGATGAACTTGAGGTTTCTGATAATGATGAGGATAAAGTTTCAAAAAAAGGAGATAATTAATAATGACTATACCAGTAACTAGTAGTAGTGTTGACTTGTCTTTACTGCACCCTACCTTTAGTAAAAGACTAGAGGCCTTCTTTGCAGACGCTAGGATTGTAAATAGAGTGAAAGTTGTGTCTGGATGTCGCAGTTATGCGACTCAGGCGCGCCTATATAAAAAATACAAGAGTGGCCGGGGGAACCTCGCTGCCAACCCAGATCGACGCTTCGGTAAGAATAACTTTTGGCGTGGCTCATGGCATATGCAACAAGAAGATGGGTACTGCTATGCAGTAGACTTTAGGATTACAGGATCAGGCATATCTACTTGGGAGGTTAACAATATTGCTAAAGAATATGGAATACACCCTACGGTTGCCTCTGAGTGGTGGCATCACCAGCCTCGTAATGGTGATGGGTGGTTTGATGCTCCTTCTTTATCTGAGAGTAAAGAAGATAAGAAAGAGTCTAAGGTTGACCTTAAAGCTATAGCCGCTTATCTTGAAGCTATAAAGCAACAGTTAAGTTCTACACCTATGCGATATCGTGAAAGATCAGAAAGAGTAAAAGTACTCCAAAGACGCTTAGGAGAAGTTGGCTTTGATTGTGGAGTGCCAGACGGAGTTTTTGGTCGCAACACATTAAGGTCAGTTAAAAGACTACAGAAATCTGCAAGACTATCACGAGATGGCATTGTGGGTCCTGCTACTTGGAATGCACTTTGGGAATAATATAGAAAAATGCACAGCATAATACCTGTGACTCTTAAGGTTGCCAATGATTTGGTCACTAAGGCTCATAGACACCACAAACCTGTTCGCGGTCATCGCTTTAGTTTGGGTTTAGTCGATGACGAAGGTGTTCTGGTTGGTGCTGTTATTGTTGGCAGACCGGTTGCGCGTGGTTGTGATCCTAACAAAATAGTTGAGGTTACTAGGCTCGTTACTGATGGTAGTAAAAATGCTTGCTCTCAACTCTACTCAGCAGCAGCTAGGGCTGCTAAAGAAATGGGTTTTGAGAGTATTCAAACATACATTTTAGAAGAAGAAATGGGCTCAAGCCTGAAAGCTTCAGGATGGAAGTTTGAAACCTTAACTTTTGGTAGAGAATGGAAGCACACAAGTGGACCTAGAAGGAACGATCAGCCGAATGGTCGAAAACAAAGATGGTCACGACAACTAAATGATTCAAAACCGGAGTTAAAAACTATAGACCATGAAAGATTGTTTAATGTTTAGAAAGTTTTTAAATCATGGATAAGAGACATAATCCTTCCTCTCCTCGAAAAGGGCATCCCATTATGTTCGGCAACCCAAAATTAACAGATCATTTTAATGAGTTTCCTGAAGGTGGAGGCTATCCTCTTAGGTTTGTAGAGTGGGTTCTTGATGCTTGGGGTTGCGATGATCCCGACAAGGTGTTGCATCTTTGCGCTGGTTCTATGCATTCTGGAACAACCCTAGATATCAGAATTGAGACTGGTCCTGATGTTGTAGCTGACTGCAGAAATACCCCATTTAAAGATGAATCTTTTGAGTTTATAATGGTCGATCCACCATATTCCGCTGAATATGCAAAAAACCTGTATGGAACAGAGGGTTTTTACCCAAGGCCTGCTCAGATAGTCAAGGAAGGAATGAGACTACTCAAGCCGGGAGGTCTTTTTGGCATGCTCCACACTCAGGTTCCTGTAATAAGAAAGCCAGCAAAAATGGTCAACGTATATGGGGTTACTTTTGGTATGGGCTATGCTATAAGGGCATGGACTGTTTTAACCAAAGAAAACTGTTTGTTTTAACACCTGATTAGTGATATTATATTCTTATATCATACTTTGTGAATAAAAATTATCACAATGGTATAGTTTTTAAAAAGAGGAATATAAATGGATGATGTAAAGATCAACACCAGCAAAACAGTTTCTTTATCTTTAGGTGCTGATCCTGATAGTAATACAGTGAATGCTACTCTGTATCATGAGTTTGCCGATAGTAGTGTTGTGCAAGCTTCAACAGCCTGTACTCGTGCTAGTGCCGGAGAGTATTCAGTTACTTTTGGAGAATCTACAGCTAATACTAATAATTATGTTCTGGCTCAAGCCGGAGTGCATAAGGTTGTATTCTCCTACGAGAAAAGCGGAACCGCTTTTACTAGTGAGGTTTATTTAAATGTATATACACCGTATATTACTTCTGCGTCTTTTTTCGCTAACAACGCAGATTTACAAGCACTTTATGGGGCAAAATTCGATGAACTTGAGAAAAAAGCTCGGAGAATTATTGACACATACTGTGGACAGTCTTTTGATTTTTACGGTACAAAAAGTTTTATTGTGGACGGCACTGATAATCGCTACTTACGGATGCCTTATCCTATTGACACTTTGACTACTGTTGTTGCTGATTCTGGCGATAGCGACGCAGAAACAGTACACGATTCTAGTGATTCAACATTGAATAATCTAGAAAAATATAATTCAGTTGGAAACTTTGGTTCGACCTATTCGGTTAGGTTTAAGAATAAAGTTTCTGATACAAGAAAAACATATGTTGCTAGAACATATAGCAACAAGTTTAATAGTAAGTCCGACTATAAGGTTACAGGTTCTTTCGGGTGGAGATTCGTTCCCGGCAATGTTCAGAACGCTGCAGAGCTTCTTATATTGGATTTAATGAATGACGATAATGAGTATCGCCGCCACAGAATTCACTCTGTAGACATGGATACTACAAGATATCGCTTTGATTCAGATTTTTATGGATCGACAGGTAATGTTGATGCAGATACATTACTTATGGATTACACACTATATGTAATGGATTATGTGGGGTAGATTAAATGGCAAATGAAACCTTCTTAAGATTCCCACATCAAATAGATGTTCATAGTTACAACGAATCAGATAGCCCATCAGGGCAGGTAACTACTGACTTTTATTTTCACGAAACTATAAAAGGTATGCTTTCACCTAAAAGTACAGATAGAAAGTCGGGTCCGTATATAAACGAAAGCAACCAGTACAGCATAGTTGTGCCTAGGCATTTTGAGTCTAAAGTGAGTTATAATTCTAGACTATATAATGTTAGAGATAGTCATGGAGAGGTTATTGAAGAGGGACCGTTAGAGGTTCTGTCTTTGCTTAAAAGGCCCGGATACTCAGGAAGAACACATCACATATACATTATTGCTCGTGTTGTAGTCGAGGAGAAAGGGTAAACATGCTAAACAGCAATCCAGCACTTCTTTCTGCCAAAAGAGCCCAAGAGAGGGCGATTAGGAAACAAATGGACTATATGTCTGAATTTCAGCAGAATGCTCAGGCAACGGCTGAAAGAATAGAAACTAAGTTAGCATCAAGGTTTCCAGAAGAGTCTATTCACTGGACAGTTGTGCACAGCGCTAGTAATCTTAACTTCTCTGCTAAATTAGTTGAGAACGATGATTATGGCAGGTTTGCCAAAGAACAGTTCTCCTCAGAGATTGACGGCATTTTTTCTGAATGCTTTCAAGAAATGTCTAACGCCTTGAAGAGAACAAGTGAAGGCAAGGGGGGTGGTTTTAGTGCCTGAGTATAGCGATCAAATTATTGTTTATGATTTCAATAATGAATTAAAAGAAAACTATAGTTTAAAAGATGTTGCTGGCAAAAAGCTACAAATATATCCAATGGTTGCACCAAATAGTGCAAAACCTCCCTTTTTAGTTTATTTTTGGATTCCCGGGCATATAGAAAGCAGTGCTTACATACTACGTCAAGATAGTTTAAGGTATGTTATTTACGATTCTAATGCTGACCGTTTGTTTAAGATTAGTAACAAGATTATTAGTATGTTCGACGTTGGAGGGGGACCGAGGGGTCCGGGCGTTGATACAACAGTTCAATCAGGTGTTAATGTTAATAATGTTACTAATCGTATACTAAGTTCTAGCCTGATTGGATCGAGATCAGTTCAGCCTTCTGAAAAGGAGGGATGGTACTCTATCCAATTAGACTTTACAGTCATGTATGTTGCAGATTAGAGTTCGCAATAAAAATGAATATAGGATATACTGCTATTACATATGTGGGAAAAACGCCTAGTTTTTCTGCTCGTATTGGTAAAGCTCAATATGACTTTGAGTGGCAAAATGCCAGAGGAGTAGGGGGAAGAAAAGGCGAGGTGCCTCTAGAGCACGCTAAAAAATTATCTAGGTGGAGGGACAAACGTGGAAAACGTATGTTCACTCTAGAATAACATAGGAGGAAAAAATAATGGCTATTACTACTGCAAATATAGTTGTTGGTGAAGCAACAGTAGAGATTGGCGAATCAGGAACCGCTTTTGGTTCTTTAACTGATGTTGGGGCTACCATGGAAGGTGTAGAACTAACATGGGAACCTGATATGGTTGACATTGAAGTTGATCAGTTTGGTGACGCTGCTAAAGTTATCCAATCTCGTGTGAAGGTTATGGTTAAGACGACTCTTGCTGAGGCGACTCTTACAAACCTAGCCCACGCATGGAACTACAAGTCTACTTCTTCGGGAACAGACTCGGCTACACAAGATATTGTGACTGATTTAGACACAGTTTCTGGTGCATCCGCAACAAAAACATTTAAGTTTGGTATTGAGAATGTATATCCGTATGAGAAGGTTCTTCAAATTACTGGTAACGCTCCGGGTACAACCGCAAGCACTACTCTCAAAAGAATATTCCAAACTAAAAGAGCCGTATCTTACGCAGCAAGCTCTCACTCAATGAAGCGTGCTGAGGCTGTGGCATTCCCTGTTGAATTCAGGATCTTGCCTAACAGCTCTGATACAAATTATGAGTATGGTAAAATTATTGATGTAACTGCAAACAGTTAAAATTACTGTTTATTAGTTGGTATCAACGTAGATTCATGGTATAGTATTTATATCACATGAAAATATACGAAAGGTGTGAAAATTAAATGTCTACAAAAAACAAAGATCTTCGAGAGGGTCAAGTTATAGTGTTTGCTGATGGAGTGGAAAGAAAGGTTTATCCTCTTACCATTCGTCAACTTCGTAATTTTATGAAAATTGCAGACCAACTTAACGTCGATGAAACTAAAGGATTAAACGATGAGGATATTGACAATATGGTCAAAGCAGCAGCAATTGCTCTTCAGAAAGTTGATCCAGACTTAGCTAACGATGAAGAAGCTCTAGAGGATGCATTGGATCTACGATGCTTTGCTGGCCTAATGGCCGCAAGTATGGGTAACGAGGTTGAAGAAGCCCCAAACGAGTAGGTGGAGAGGGGACAGGTGTTGCCAGACAGTCAGACAGTTGGCACACCTTCCCTCTCCATCACTTAGTTTTGGAGGCTTTTGTCTCTGTTGGCTCATGGAAGAGCATCGAAGATATAGAAAGAAACATATCGCTGCCTGAGTTAATTAACATAGTTGACACGGTTAGGTTTAATCGTCATAACGACTATGATATTCTAGCTCAGCTTATTGGTGGTGAGTCTATTGGGGAGTACGATTCCCTAACAGATAGAGTACCGCCTGAGCGTACAGCAAGCAGTGCTGACATGGCTCTAGATAGTGAATTTACTATTTCACACCTACCTATTGGACTTGGTTATGAAAGCGAATAGGTGAGATAATATATAATAGGTGGGAAAATGGCAGAAGATTTTGAGCATAATATAAGAATTACTGGTATGAACCAGTTGGGTGTGTATCAGAAACTGCTCCTGTCGGTCTCGAACGGAACTGCCACCTTAAAAAGACAAAACCTGTCCCTGAATCAGGTCTTGGGGTCTTCAAAAGAAATCCAGAGCGGTCTAAATGCAATAATGCAGGGTAGCGCCAAGACTATGAAGCATCTGATGAATAATCAGAAAGCCATGAAGGGGCTTCGTAAGGTAGAAATCAATGACCTTAGAGCATCTCGTGATGCGCTAAAGAAAAACAGCAAAGAATGGCGCGTCCTTAACAAAGAGATTGCTGTAGCTAGAGTGAAAATGGCTTCTCTGCCTTTGAGAAAACTGGGCACAGACCTTCGTTCCGTATCTCTGCGAGCACAGGATACTGCTAAAAACCTACAGTGGGTAGGTAGACAGATGATGGTCGGCTTTGGCCTTCCTGTTATTATGGGGATGCGTAGAGCGATCCAGACATTTTATTCTTTTGAAAAGGCTCTTGTTAGAACTAGTAAAATCCTCGGTAAAACCGGTGACGAGATGGATAGGGTTAGAGAAAACACACGGCGTGTTTCGGAAGAGCTTGGTGTAAGTAGAACTATTGTTGCCGGTTTAACTGCCGACTTTGCCCAAATGGGCGCTGCCTTGATGGGCTCTAATGACGGTATAAACAACATCGAACAGATGGCTGGTGAGTATGCTGAATTGACGCTCCAACTCGAAAAAGTCGGTCAGGTTCAAGCATCCGTTGGTCGTGACTTTATTGCCAACATTGCTGGTCTTACAAAAGCCATGGACCCTGCCGGTGATCGCATAGATAAGGTTAGAGGTTTGCTTGCTAAGTTAAACATGATGGAAAACACGACAGCCTTGTCAATGGCTGACTTGGCTGAAGCTTTCCCTCAAGTATCTCCTGCCGCTGTTGCTGCTGGTATAGAGCTAGTCTTTTTGACTGGTCTTTTGGCGAGAATGAAAGAGATGGGTCTTAACGCAACAGAATCTGCTCACGCATTAAAATTCTCTATTCAGAGGCTAGTCAATCCTACGACTAAATCTGCAAAAGCAGCCGAGAAGTTTTCAAATATGATAGGGCCGGAATTTCATTCCAACCTAGGTATAGGTAATATGATGATGTTCAGATTGGCTGAGAACATGAAGCTTATTGCTGAGCACGCTAGCGATAAAGACGCATTAGTTTATTTGGGTGAATTAGTTGGTAAACGTCAGGCTTCAAGATTGTTTGCATTGGTCATGGGGATGGAGAGCTTAGAAGACTCTATTAAAGGTGTCGGGACGGCTTTTCAGGCAATGTCGTTTGGAGGAAAAGGTGCATTTGCTGATTTTGGTAAAGAACTAGCAGATAACGAGTATATATATGGTTTTCAAAACGATATTAAGAATGCTTTCAAAGATCAAGATTCAATTGACGCTTTTAGAGCCGACATTATCAAAGCAGATCAGGCGATGGGTAAGTTTGGTCAAGGGCTGCATGAGAATTCTTCAGATGCCGCAGTGTGGACCACGGCTTTCAGTAAGTTGTCTCCAGAAATGAAAGCGCTTGCAATAGACGCTATGGGCGCTACTGAGGCTGGAAAGATTTTTGCTCAAGAGCTTGAGATCGTTCTGGCAGGCCCTGCGGCTATGATGGATAAGGTTAAGTCGCAGTTTAGAAACTTAATGGAAGAATTTGGCGCACAGTTTTATGAAGCAATACAAGGGCTGATACCTTCAATTCAACGCTTTGTTGCATCGTTGCAAAACATGGATACAGGAACTAAGAGAATGATAATAGTCATTGTTGGCGCTGTTGCTGCACTGGGCCCACTGCTATTTATGCTGGCACAAATGGGTATCGTTGTTGCAACTGTCGCTCGTGCTATGGCTTTCTTTGTTCCGCAAATGAAAATGATGTCTTCTGCAATGATGGTTTCTACAGTTCTCCGAGGCAAGATGCTTGGACCCATGAGAAAAGTTGGGGGGATGCTCATAAAAGAAGGGGGGCTTGTTAGCAATCTAGCAACAAAATACAAGATCCTTAGCGGCACACAAGGAAATATTTTTAAGAAAATGAAAGCATTTAGTGAAGTTGGTCAAAAACAAGCTTCGGGCTTGTTGGAGGCATCAAAGTCTCCAAAAAAATCAACATCCGTATTTAGAGGTGGGGCGGCTGCAAACGTCGTCACCAACGCTCAAGGAGTTATGGTTGAAGAGATGGCACCGGGAATGCATGGTCCTGCTAAACCAGTCATGCATGGTCCTCCTGCACCTCCCAAACCAAAGATTGGTCCATTTAGAGCAGCCGCCGCTAAGATTAACAAGGTATTCCACATAAGTGCAATGAAGAGATTTGTAGTAGAGCAAATAGCAGCAACTAAATCAGGTGCGGCATGGTTAACTAAAGTTGGTGCCGCTAGTAAGTTTATAAAAAAATGGTTCACCATTAGTTCTCTTAAGAGAATGCTCGTAGAGAGATTCTCAGCAAGCATGTCCGGTAGGTTTTGGTTAAGAAGCATGTCATTTGCCAACAATGCAATAAGAAAATCATATGTTGCTACTGCTTTTATTATAGGCACGGCTTTTAAAGTAGCCGGTAAAATCGCAAAGAAAGCCTTTATGTTTGGTGGTATAACCTCAATTTTGTTTATTATCATTGGCCTTGTTCTGGTTATTAAAGACAATCTTGGACAATTTGGTGAGGCTGTTAAGCCGGGTGTGGAGATAATTAAGAGAGTATTTTCTAAAATTATGGCTTTCTTTAAAAGAATTGGCACTATGGTTATGGAAATATTCGGTTCCGTCTTTGGGAAGGAAGGTGGAGATGGAAGCAAAGACTCTGGTATTAATGCTGTAGGGGAGATTTTTGAGAAAGTAGCTTCCGCTGTTGAAGGCTTTTTGGATGTAGTTATGAATGTTGTACTCAAAGTCCTCCCTCCTATATTGAAGGGCTTTATGAAAATGTGGAAGTTTGTGTTCGGGATTATAGGCAAAGTTGTTGGCTTTGTTCAGGAACATTTTCAAACTTTTGCCGGAGTGATTCAGTCAGTAGTTTACTGGATTACTGCAATCTTTGAGGGATTTGTAGATGTTCACCTTTGGATTGCGGAACAAATAGTGATGATAGTTGGGCATTATATTCCTAACGCGTTTGTCTGGCTAGGCAGGCTTATTATGCAGGCCGTAGTTCTGATGGTTAGGGTCTTGGGTGAATGGTATAAGTTTGTCATTGATCTTGCTTTCAAAGTAATTGATGCATTTATAACTATGGGTCAAGGGATAGCCAAGGGCGCAGAGGTTGTTGCTGAAACCGTAGGTGGGCTTTTGGAAGCAGTGGGGCTTATAGATGAAAAACCTGATTTCGATTGGACATCTTGGGGGGATGACGTAAAAGGCACTTTAAACGGTGCCAAAGATGCAGCAACAGGATTTATTGATGGTTTTGTTGAGATGGTTGAAAATTACGGAGCAGGTGCTGATGACATGAGTGTTTCCACTGCAGGATGGGTTAAGAGTATAACTGACGTTCTGTCAGGTATAAGGGATTTTGATTTAGCAAGAACGGTTTCCGAAGGTGTAGGGAGCTTGTTGGGGAATATAGGAGGCACAGACCTTATTGATTCTGTTGCTGATGCTGTTGGTGAAGGTGGCGAGGAAGGTGTTGACGAGTTTACCGACTTGAATGAAACTCAGAAATCAGAGCTTGCTGATGATATAAAAGATGCCGTTGGCAAAGGCTTTCAACAAGCGGTTAATGAATTTGTTGACAAAGTGAAAGCCGCATTGAAAGAAGAATTGGCAAGGATAGCTGATGCTGCTATGGCTGCATTTGATGCGTATACGGAAGTTGCCTTAAGCGCTTACGATGCTCGAATAGAAGCCATAGAAGAAGTCAAAAAGGCAGAAGAAGAACTAACCAAGACGCTGCAGTATGAGTCCAAGCGCAGAGAAATAGTTAACCAAATGGCTTTAGATAAAGAGAACTTCATACGCAATAGGCAATTAGCCATATATGAAGGAAGAGTTGAAGACGCTAGGAACCTATCCGTACAGTACATAATTAATGAAGAAAAAAGTGCCGAAAACCTCACGAAACTTGATGACAAGAGAGAAAATTATCTAGTAAACAAAGAAAGAGATATGGCTATTGCTGCTATCAATGTAGCAAAAGATTTGGAAGCAGAGAGATTAAAAATAATCCGTGAAGGATTGCAGGAGCAAGTAGAAATACTAAAAGAACAACTTCCTGCAACTGTTGAAGAGTGGCAAACATGGATGGATACATTAAGTCAAATAACAGACACTACTTTCCAAAGCGCATTTGGTGAGAATGGTGTTCTTGACTCAAGCTTGGATGGGGTGAGCGCATCTATTCAGACAAGTGTTGATACTTGGACTAATATCTTAGAAAACTTTGATCCAAACACCGCCTTCCAAAACATATTTGACAAAGTAAATGAGACATGGAAGTCCGCTCTTGAATGGGATATAATTGCATTAGAGTGGATGGATTCCTATATGGCTCTCTCAATTCCTATACTTCAAGCGAAACTTGCGGAAATAAAAGGCGAATTAGAAAGTGGAATGGGAGATGCTATCGTTGACCCAATCATAGATGCCTTCGCTGATATAATTGATGGAGTGAATGATGCGTCTGACGTAAAGAACCTTAAATTCTCAGCTTCTGGTGGCAGTGGCGCGTTGCATTATCAATCCTCTGCTGGCCCGGGTGGATCTCTTATCGAGGCATATACGATAGCCACGCCATTTGCGGGAGTCGAGGAACACTCAGCAACTTGGACCCCTCCTTTCGTCCTAGATTCTGATATGCCCGATTATGGTAGAAGAAACATTCCTGACAGGTTCTTTGGTGGAGCGATTAGAGCACAATATGGTCGATATCTGGGCGGATTTAGATCAGCCGCTGTTCCGGTAATCGCTCATGGCGGTGAGTATGTAATGAATGCAAGGGCTGTCCAAAGCATTGGTTTATCTAACTTAGAGGCAATGAACAGAACAGGCAAGTCTTATGGCGGTGGCGGTGCTACTGGTGTAACTATCAATGTAGATAACTTTATAGGGCAGCCAGAATGGTTTGAGGAGATGATGAAAGAGTATGACGTTAAGGTCACACCTAAAGCTGATAGAAATGCCGGTACTGACGTAAGAAAGATAAGCTCTATGGCTGATACTAGCAGTAGGAGGCGTGTATAGTGGCTGTTCATGAAGGGTCTTCGTCAATCTACGGTGTAGGTAGGGTGTTGGCAACTGACTCTGTAGGCAAAAGCAGAGGCTCGGTGCCTCAGTCTATAAAACCACTAATGAAGGCTAATGGTCACACCATTACTGCGCACAACAGAGAATATACTTCAACAGTTGACGCTGTTGAAAAAGTTGTAACTCTTGCTTCTGGAAATAGAAAAAGATTCTATGTTAGGTCCAAGAAGAAATTTTCATTGTCCTTCAAATACCTTCCCGACAGAAGCTCTATGACTGTAGATGGCTATACTGGGAGAGATGATTTATTTAACTTAGCAAGTGCAGATAGCGATATTGTAATAGAGTACTTACCTGATTATACATCTGAAAGTTCTAATTTTGATTATCAAACAGCAGTGTGCACTGTTAACGGCTATTCTGAACAACTATTACGCAGGGACGAGTTAAATGGATGCTATTATTATGATGTATCTATAAGTTTTGAGGAGTTGTAATGGCTACAGTAACTAGATCTTGTTCTATATCTGGAGTGGGAACCACTACTTTGAGAACCTATGCGAACTGGGGGGATAGACCCTACATGATGCTAAACGGTGAAGATGTGACCGACCACGGAAGAAAAACCTCATTTAGTCTTCAGAGATCACAGGTAAAAACTGTAAGAAGACATACAGGAAGGTCTGGAACGTATTACCCTCCCCATATGAATAAATTAAAAATTTCATGCGAGTGGGCTATGTTGCCTGACACTTATTCTCATACTTATGATGGAAGACCGGGCAGAATTAGTTTAAAAACCCTATGTAGTTCTAGTAGTAAAATAAAATTATATATTAAAAAAAATGATGGCACTGGCTATCTTTCTTACGATGTTTTCGCTTCATCCTACAGCGAAAATCTTTTCTTGAGAAGAGACTTTGAAGGTGGCGTTCTTTACGATATTGCAATGGAGTTTACTGAGTTATGATAGTTAAAAATAGTGACAATTCTACGCTATCTTCTGCATTTACTGAGGCTGTTGATGGCTCTATGCTTTCAACTAAGATTCGTGTGAATATTGATTGGCTTGATTCACGCCATTTGGAAAATTCTGGTTCTGTAGTCGCAGCCACGACAAACGATGCACACGCAAGTGAGGCGAAGGGCGCTACTGGTCACTTCTTTTCACCGGCACAATCTGCTAACGGATGGGAAAGGCAAGCTTATTTATGGGCTGTTTGTGGTGCCCTCGATACTAACGGTCATACCATAAAATGCAACGGTCAATGGTCGGTAATGCCTGATGAAGACAACTCTAGATATGAGTTTGGTTGGTGGAGCGCTTCAAGATCGGACGCATCCACAGGGAACTTTAGCACAGCGCCGTATGTCGAACTATCGTTTGACGCGGCTAGGTGTACACACATCAGAGTCAACACTTCTGAATTCTATGGTCAGGTTAGTTCTATAAAGGTTGAGTATAAATTAGAAGGCTCAGCATCTTGGACAACACATGCCGCGTCTGCAGACATATCGTCGGATTCTTATTATTACGAGAGTGAAATAAATAATGGAAACTATCTGTCACTAATAGGGATCAGGATAAGCGCTCTCTCTACTAGAAACAAAGACGACTTCGCTAGGATAAATGAAATTATTCCAATATATAGAGAGGATTTATCTCAATACATTGTAAATACCAAGGTAAACAAAGTCCATACCCTGCACAACAGTTCTCTGCCAGTAGGGTCTACTGGTGCAAATGCTGGAGATTTGGTGTTGGACAATACCAATGGTCGGTTCAGTCCCTTTTCAACTTCTGGCGTTGGGCCTTATATGAAGAAGGATATAAAGCTTACAATTGATTTTGGAGTCCTAGTTGATGATGTTGCAAATACATATGAATATGTGCCGTTTGGTACTTTTTGGATAGATCAATGGACCGTCGGTTCAGATATGACTGTATCTGGTCAGTTCAGAGACTATACAAAGTTTTTAAGCGAATTCATGATCGATGATGGTTTTTTTGTTCGAGACACTTTGGCTGGCGTTGCTGTTGGCGATTTGGCTTTAAAAACCAATTTTCCTCGGGCTAATTTGAATGTGATTAAACGTTTTAAAGATGAAGTAATAGAAAAATCAGGAATTGTGCATCTTGAATTTGATGATGGAAATCCTAACAATCAAAGTCTATCTACTAACATTGCGGACAAAGGCGTTTGGGGGCATTGGTGGAACAAATCGCAAGAGCGTTGGAATCCAGTTGAGGGAATAGACATAGAAATAGGCGCTTTGAGAGATACGGTCAAGGAGATAGATAAGTCAGTAACGCCGGTTGTTAGGGAAATTGTTAGTTCCTCTACTGACGCATTAAATATAAACAATCTAAACAATGGTAGTTCTGATGTTTTTGCTGGCGCAAACACTTCAGGAGGTAATACGCAATATATTAATGCTGAGTTTTATACCTACTATGTCCCAGCAAGCTCAAGCAGCACCTTGTTTAAATTTACAGTGCAAAATGCAGGTATAAAAGTTTGGATTAATGATAACTTGGTTTTAGATAAATATAACAACGTAGATACACCATATAATACTGATTGCTCATATGTAGTTGATGTTGGTTCGTTAAGAGCGAATGCTGCATACAAAGTGCACATTGAGTACTATCACTGGTATGGAACACAAAAGCTTGTTTGGGAGTATTCAACGAATAGTGGATCAAGCTATGCTGATGTGCCTTATTCTTCAACTTGGCTTGCTATAGCCAAAGATTCTATTGGGATTAGAGACACCTATGTATCATCAGCCTATTCTAATAGTTATGATCATTTCAATCATGGAGTTTATTTGAACAGTTCCTCGCCAGTAAGCTTAAGTCAGTCATCTGGTATGACATCTGATGCTTCTGGTAGGTCTACTGATTTCAATAATGCTTCAACAAGCCACTATCAACATGTCAAAGTACCATACGATGCTTCTTTAAATACTGCATTGTCAACTTCTGACAATTACACCGGGTCTTATTCTATGGAGGTTTTTGCTAAGTTTGAATCACCAATAGCAGGTAAGGGAGTATATGCTGGGAATATTGATGATGCACATAGCGCGTCTAAAGGGTGGGGGCTGTTCCACACATCCTCGGCAAATGGTGTGTACCTGTATGATGGTTCGTCATTGTTGACGGTTGATGTTTCGGGAACAGTTGGTTTTGGAAGCTCTGTGTGGACACATGTAGTTGCAACTTACGATGGTACTACATTAAGTTATTATGTTAATGGCGTTTTGAAAGGCTCCGCGACTGGAAGTGGTCATACTTCTTGGGCTAGTAGTGATATTTTAATTGGGAAATCCACAGATTCATCAAGCGGTTCGTCCGCTGATTATTATTTTGATGGAAAGTTTGATGAATTTGTAATGTATAATAAAGCACTGACTGCAGATGAGGTGCTTAATAATTATTATTCTATAAACATTAAAGAAACACCTTATTATGAATACTTATTCGGCAATAGCGATTCAGTCTTTTCAATAATGCAAGAAATAGCTACAGCCGATTTGGGGATGTTTGTCTTTGATGAATATAATAAATTTAATTATTATCATTACAATAGATTTTATGAATCTTTTATAAGCGAACACAGTACGGTTCAAAAAACACTATCTGACGATAATTTTGTCATTAGCGGCGATGTGCCTATCGATCTTCAGGCGAATAAAGTTGTAGTTAAAATAAATGATCCACAAGTGGAGGCTGCTGGTCTTCAAAACCTATGGAGAGCACCTGCCCCCACCACGTTGGTTGTGACTGCACTGTCTTCGGGCATTAACAACAGTGTTACTTCTGTTCCTGTTAGAACGACTGAAGGAGAGTTTCCTTGGTATGAGTCTGGATACTTTAAAATTGATGATGAAATCATGCAATACAATAGCAAAACCTCCAGCAGCTTTGATGGCGTAACTAGGGGGATGTTTGGTACAACTGCCGCCTCCCACAGCACTGCGGCGAAGGTCAGAGAGGTTAAGAAGTTCTCCTTACAATACTCCCAGGCTCCAGCCATAAATGTTAAATACCCCTTAGTATCTGCCTCTGTTTTTGAAGAGCCTAGCTTGATTGGTGTCGATGTGTGGGAGCCTAACTTCTATGGAGCAGAAGCTGTGTTTAGCGCTACGAATGACAATTCAGTAGGGGATTTAATTTATCTTGAAGGTCAAGATAAGATAACAAAATTAAGTTACTTTGCATCAGTTGCTGGAGTGCCTGTTGGCGTAGAGTCCTCTAATTCTCAAATCATTGAGCAGTCTGCTGAAAATAGTCCAAGTATTAAAAAATATGGCTTAAAATCAATAGAAATTTCTAATAAGTTTATTACTGATCCTACTTGGGCGAGCACAATCGCTTCTTTTATTAAAGACAAATTTGAAAATGTGGTTATGGTTCTGTCTGTAACTATGGCAGGTGTGCCACAACTTCAATTAGGTGATAGAATAAAGATAGGTACTTTTGATAACTTAAGCATATCAAATAAAGAATATTGGGTTATTCAAATAGATACAAGCATGGGCGCAGGTATTGAACAGTCCGTGACTTTAAGGGAGGTTCCATAAGATGTCTAGCGATCAAAGAGGAATATCAGAAAATCAGATAACTTTCTATAGAGTGGCTGGTCATAGCCACAATGGAGAGGATTCATCTAGAATAGACTTCAGCACCTATGACATATTAGATGTTATAGATATGGGGCAGTTGCAAAGCATTATTGTAAACACCGTTCAAAACTGTGTATTAACTACAAACAGCATTACTGTTGGTGGTGGTGGAAGCTCAATCGTTATTGACGGATCTACTCCTGCAACTCCAAGTAGCCTTTCTGTTTCTTCTTCTGCCTCTACTATTTCTGATGGAAATATATATATTGACGCTTCTTGGGCGGGAGATGAAGATGGGTCTAATACAACATATCGAGTTAAGCTAGAAAAAAGCGATAACGGATCTGCTGGTACTTATTATGCTTCTCAAACGGCGGAAACATCAGAACTGGCTCATAGGTTTGAGTGGATAGATAATGCTTCTGGTGATGGATCAACAATCTATTACAAAGTTAGCGTCTATGCTATTAGTCCTCTGGGGGTTATTAGTACGGCTACAACATCCTCCGCTATAGCACCTGCTGTTGATTCAACAGCACCTGCTCGCCCTGTGTTTAACAACACATTGTCTGGTTTTGACGAGGGCGTGAATCCTACATTTAAAGGTTTCTTTGTTCAGCTTGTTGATAACAGTGAGTTTGATGTTAAAGACGGAAGGGGGCAGTATGAGTTCCAAGTGTCTATATCTAATAACCCACTCAATGGCGCTGAGCAGTTTGATGACTCCAGCAATATGAAGGCTTCTGGCTCTTCTAAGAGCAACTTTTTTCTTGTTAACAATCTCGACGTAAGAGCAAGTACTGGGGCATCGAAAACAGATTATTATTTAAGAGTTAGGGCTAGAGATAGCTCTGGAAACACTTCTCCGTGGACGTACTATAGAAACCTTAACGATAGTGGATCTAGTGGTACTGGAACGACTGACATAACTCTTGCTTCTGCAATTAATGTTTTGGAAGTTACTGGTAATGTAGATATTTTAGCAGGATCAATAACCGCCACTGAAATAGCTGCCAACACAATTACTGCTGCCAATATAGCGGCTGGGATAATAACAGGAACAGAGATTAGCGCGGGTGTGATTGAGGTGGCAGAAACATTATCTAGTGCAAATTATGACAACACCTCCGACCCAAGGACTGGCTGGCAGATTGCTAGTAATGGCTCTGTTACTTTTAATGATATTACTGCTCGTGGCAGTATTTATGCAAACAGTGGTCAGATAGGTAGCGGCGCAGACACATGGACTATAGGCGCAGGAACCATGCAAGCAAATACAGGGGCATCTTCTTTGATCCTTAGTGCTGCAGGCACCGTTCCTTATATAAGGATGGGGTCTAAGAGTGCTTATGATGATGCTAACGCTGGTGTATGGATAGATCCTACACACGGAATAGTTCTCGGGTCAGGAACAACTGGATTTTGGGCAAAACCTGATGGTACATTTTATTTAGGAGGAACATCCGGGTCAGTTCAATGGGATGGATCAACCTTTTCAGTTTCTGGAGACATAACTGGTGGAACAATTGATATTGGTACTGAATCTTTCCATGTTGATTCCGAGGGCAATATGTGGCTTGGTCATTCTACTTATGCATCTGCTCCGTTTAAGGTAAGCAAATCAGGATCGCTAACAGCTACTACAGGGACTTATTCTGGAGCCTTGAGTGCCGCTACAGGTACGTTTGCTGGCAGTCTTAGTGCCGCTACAGGTACGTTTGCTGGCAGTCTTAGTGCTGCTGCAGGTACATTTACTGGCAGTCTCACCGCTGCCACAGGTACATTTGCTGGCAACAGCACTAGCAGGATTAAGTTTGATACTACAGCAGAGTCTGGAGGCTCAGCAATACGTTTTGGAACAACCAGCGATGATGATGCTTATGGCTACCTTTTATATGGCAGTGCTATAACTGGTGGAGGTGGTGGGGTTTCTGATTCAGGTCTTTCTTTGAAGAGCGGCTCGGGTTCAGGTTATGTGACTGTTAGCGAAACAGGAAGTGAGAATGTTTATATTCATTCTGATGAAATTCTTACGCTTTCTTCTGGTTCAACTGAAGCATCTCAATATGTGAAAGTCGATCATAAACTTGAAGTTAATGGGACGTTGAGAGCAAAAGGTGTCTTAAGAGCAGAAGATAATGTTGATTTTGGTCCAACTTCTTCGGGGTTCACAAGATCATCGGAGCAGTATCTTCAGGTTGCAAATACAGCAGGCACCGCTGGTATTGTAGTCGCTACTGGAGATTCGTCTAGCGGTTACTTTAGGTTTGGCAGGTCCAGTGATAATTCACGCATTGGTATATCCGGCTCTCAGCTTTACGGAACTCTTCACTTTAGAGCTAACGGCTTGGAGCAGGCGTATTTTAATAGCGTTGGACTTATGCCGTATTCCGATGGAACGAAAAACATTGGTTCGTCTAGTTTAGCGTGGGACACGATTTACGCAGATAACGGAACTATTCAATCATCAGACGTAAACCGCAAAACAGACATTCAAGATGCAACACTTGGTTTAGATTTCATAAAGGCTTTGCGCCCGGTTCAGTTCAAATGGAAAGAGACTGCAGGGCGTGCTGGGGTTAGGATACATAATGGGCTTATTGCTCAAGAAGTTAAAGATGTTTTAGGTGGTGCCGCTTCTGATACTGCTTTATGGATCTCTGATACTGATGAAGAAGAAACAAGACCTTCGGGTGATGATCTAAGCCCAGAGGATAATCCTAATCATGGGGCTACAACAGAGGGTATTAGATATACAGAGTTAATTGGTCCAATAGTTAAGGCTATTCAGGAAATGGAAGCTCGTTTATCTGCTTTGGAGTCATAATGTTTTTTAGATTTTGGTGTGGAATCATAACCGAGAAGGGTGTATAATTAAGTATTATGGCTGATTACGACAATTATGATGCAGTTAGTTGGTCTTTGGGTACGCCCATTACCGCTGGCAGAATGCAGCAAATAACTACAAATATAGGAGAGGTTAAGTCCGCTACTGACAAACACGCAAAAGGCGTGATTGTTATGAATAGCTTCACAACACAGGTATCTACTGAGACTAATGGTGTACTTCATACAGGACTAACTGATAGCACATACGTCATTGCTAATATCAATAACACTTCGGGGGCAGGTTCCTCTGATCAAAGGGTTTCTCTTGAATCGGAAAGGTACTATAAAGTATGTGTTTCTATACCTGATATAAAAATGCAGTCAGGGCACGCAGGTAGCGATCTGACCTTAAAGATAGTTCAAACAGTCTCTTCAACAGATACTGTTTTAGCTACATATAATTTTATCACTACTAATCCTACTGTTAATGCTAGATACTTTGCGTCAGGAGACTATTCGGCAATTATTGACACTACGGCTTCCCCTTCAACAACGCCCCATGAATTCAAGGCTACATTAATACATAACAACAGAGTAACTGATGATGCTGCAAAAACTTATGAAGTAACAGCATCAGCCACAGCACCTATTCGTATATGGGTTGAGGATATTGGATCGTCAGCATAATTCCTTAGCTTCTCGTCGTGACGATTTAAAATGGGGAAATGAAGCACGCAAAGGCAAAGGAAATTCCAATTGGAACGGAGGCAAGTATGTTGACGATAAAGGATACATCCGAGTTAGACAACCGGAGCATCCATATCAAGTTCATGGATATGTCTATGAGCACAGACTTGTGATGGAGAAGGCTTTAGATAGACACCTTGAATCATGGGAGTCAGTTCATCATATTAATGAAATAAAAGAGGACAATAGAGTATCTAATCTTTTTCTCTGCACAGCAGGAGAGCATAGCACTTTACATCGTGAGGGTCTGGTGCAGCCCATGGAGTATAAAGACCATATGAGAAAGACAATGAGAGCGAAAAACAAGAAAAAAACAATTAGAGATTTAAAAAATAAAAATACCGATGGTTGCGAATAGTAATTATTGCTGCTACGGTAGTTTTAAATAAATCAAGGAGATTTAATGAAACAATGTCAAGGTGAAGGGTGCTCAGTGATGTACACCCCGAACACTCACAATCAAAAATATGCTGACCCTAGATGTAGAAAGGAGCAGGAATACAATATCGTTTGTTCTTATAGAAGAGAGCAAAACGAATTTGGAGTTCCAAACGATCCAATGAGTAATGTTGAAATTAATAACGAGGTTGAATTAAAATTAGCTTATACGAAACTAGTACAAGAGTTCGAGAAGTTAAAAACGAAAAAAGAAGACCTTGCTTCGTCTGTATACCGAGCGGTTACAGATCAAGCAGAAAATTATGTTGTACCTCCCACGAAAGCGCCCAAGGCAGACAAAAGAACCAAGGGTGAAGAGGTTGCTGTTGCTGTACTGTCTGATTGGCAGTTAGCTAAGGTAACTCCGAGTTATAATTCCATAACCTGTGAAGAAAGGGTTGCTCTTTATGCTGACAAAGTTATTGCTTTGACTGACATTCAGAGAGCAGACCATCCTGTTAAGGATTTAGAGGTGTGGATTCTTGGAGACATTGTTGAGGGAGAACTTATATTCCCCGGACAAAGTTTTCTCGTTGATGGAGGATTGTATCGTCAAGTAACTGTTGATGGTCCAAGAATTATGACAGCATTCTTTAGAAAGATGTTAGAAAATTTCCGTAGTGTTAAAGTAACTGCGGTGATTGGAAACCATGGTGCCATAGGTGGTCGCGGAAGGAAGGATCATGATCCTGAAACCAATGCTGACCGCATGCTTTATCGCATCATGGATTTAGTATTTTCAGATGAGGATAGAATAACCTTCGACATCCCAGATGGTCGTGGAGAAGGTCGTTGGTATGCTATACCAGAAATAGGTAACTATAGCTGCTTGCTTTGCCACGGAGATCAGTTTAGATCTTTTGGCTCATTCTATCAGTTTCAGAAAAAGATTTTTGGTTGGAGAGTTGGTGCTATAAATCAACACTTCGACGATGTGTTCATCGGGCATTGGCATCAGCCAACTCGCATGACATTCAATACGGTTACTTGCAGAGTCTCTGGTAGCACAGAGTCAACTAATGAATACGCAGTTGAAACTTTGGGCGCTATTGGTAGACCTTCGCAACCGTTAATGTTCGTAAACCCAGAGAAAGGCATGGTTACAGCCGAATATACTGTTTGGCTTGACACTGACTGATCTCTGGTAGAGAAAGACCCCTCGGGGCATACATAGGAGGTAGACCTATATGAGTCTATATAAAGATATTATTGAAAGAGCAGTTTGGACTGCAGTACAGAGCTTTTTGGCTGTATTTACTGTGTCGGATCTGTCAAGCACAAAAGCAGCCAGCGTTGCTGGAATGGGCGCGCTTATATCAGCCGTCAAGAGCATTGCAGCAACTAAAGTTGGAGATCCAAACACAGCAGCAACTGTAAAATAATGGATAAATTCAAACCACAAAATAAAAAGATTAAAGTATCAATCATCTGTCCCAAGTGTCGTGGCAAGATGCTGGAGGGTCCAAGATATAGAGAGACAATCGAAGTTTCTTGTTTGATTTGCGGGTATAGAATTGAGCCTTTGCTTCAAAAGTGGAATGATAATAAAAGGAAAGTATATAACCGTCTTAACAATGAAAGATCTAGAAAAGCTAGCAAATAAAATAAACGCTCAGGTTAGAGGATTCTATCTTGAGGGTGATGTGATACTAAAAGCTATCAAGTATCTTCGTCGTGATAATAAAGTTCTTTTTGTAAGGATTGATACTGGCGAAGAGTTTTATGATGACTACAAAGGATCTGCGTTGTTTCGTAAAAGGATATTTACTATTGGCGAAGTCGCCAAATTGGTTGGAAGGGCAGCAGGAACAGTTCGTGAATACGAGCGTAAGGGCTTGCTGCCCTCTGCCAGTCGCTTTAGTTATAAGGGTACAAATTACCGATACTATACCTACAGCGATGTACAGGAATTAGAATCTTTTTTTTCTTCAAGAAAGGTTGGAAGACCATCTAAAGATCAGATACACTCTTCTACAAGCCTGAAAAAGAAAATCAGGGAAGTAAAATCAACTATAAGAAAGTAGTAAGAATATGAAAACGTCAGATGAAAACCATATATGGGTTGCAATTGGAATTACCAAAAATCTTGGTAACTATGAATCAATGCGGCTAGATGCTGGTGCGAAGTTAGTAGGCGATCCAGATGATGATAAGTTATGGACTCGTTTATGGGATGTTGTTGATACTCAGCTTGAGGCAAAACTTGCCGAAGTTGATCCAAAAGAAGATTAATGCCTATTGACGGATGGATTAAGGATGCTGTTTGCAGGAATGATGAACATAGTCTTTATTGGACTAGTTCAGACTGGGAACAGATTGAGTACGCTAAAGAAAAGTGTACTAAGTGTGATGTTAAGATACCATGTATCGTTACAGCGCTAGAAGATCCTTATTTTGCCGGTGTAACTGCTGGCATGTCTAAATTCGATAGACTAATTTTATTGCATAGGAGGGTTGAAAATGCCTCAGAAAAAGGTTGGATCGGACCTGATTCTCTTATTGAGAGAATTGTCGAGCAAGGACAGTAAGTTCTTTTTACCAGATATTGGTAGAGAAGAGCCTGTCGCTGACAGTCTGGTTGAAACCTACGAATATGAAGATCTCATAGTTATGGCTGGTCAGTATGTAAGTAAAACTACTGGACCTATTATGGTTTTTAATTTTGCCATGGAAGTGCCTACTATGATTAGTAAGACGGTTTCCGAAAGGGAATCGAAGGAAAAGTTTTTAAGCATTGTTGAGAAAACTAAAGAGAGAATGGATCGTAGAAAGTGAATTACGAAGTAAAGCTTTTAAATGCCGTGTTGGAATCCGGTGACTATATTGAATGCCAAAGTGAAAACGTAGGTTCAGTATTTATAAATTATAAAGACATATGGGCTTTTATAACCAAACACTATAATGATCATGGAAAGATACCTGCCAAGGCAGAGATTAAATCACACTTTCCTGACTTTGAGTATTTGTCTACTACAGAGCCTTTGTCATACTATATTGATGAAGCAAGAAAAGAGTCTATGTCAACCCTAACTAGGGAGTTGATGTTGAATACTCATGAGATGATGAAGAACAGCGGTCCAAAGACTGCACTTAACTATCTTGTCTCTAACGCTAATCAGCTAGTAAAGGATGCAACCAACCTTAAGGATACTGATATATCTGGAGAGTGGAGAGAGCGCCTAGACGAGTTAAAGAAGCGTGCAGAGAGTGATGATGGAGGAACCATAGGTATCCCTACAGGGATATCTGTTATAGATGCAGAGTTTGGTGGATGGCAACCCGGAGACTTTATTGTTCTTCTTGGTTGGACAGGGGTAGGTAAGTCCTTTATCGCTAGACTGTTTGCTGTTAATGCATGGCTGGCTGGTTATAGACCTATGATTATCTCATTGGAGATGAGCAAACAACAAGAAGCTCAAAGGATTGATACCCTACTTAATAATGGTAGGGGGTACTTTACCCACTCCGATCTGGTTAGACCTAACTCAGAGATTGTAGACTCTTATCAGGAATGGGGCGAGAGTCAGTTTAATGATATGCAGCCATTTTATCTCATCACTTCTGATGGATTAGATGTTGCGGATCAGAACCTTGTTCAAGCCAAGATAGATCAATACAAACCAGATATGGTCATTCTTGACTATCATGGTTTATTTGATGATGCTAGTGGTGCAAAGTCTGAGACTGAGAAGGCTAAAAACCTTTCCAAAGCGTTTAAGAGAATGGCTGTAAAGAACAATGTACCTATTATTGATGTTGCGGCTGTAACGATGAATGATGGACATTCAGAGAGACCACCAGAGTTAGAAGAAGTCGCTTGGAGCAAGCAGTTAGCTTATGATGCTGACTTAGTGTTGGCTCTACATCGTGAGATGGACTCCAGCATTTTTCAAGTGGTTAGTCGTAAGGTTCGTAGATGTACTCACTTTGGATTCTTTTTGAATTGGAATTTGGATACAGGAGAATGGAAGGAGGAGTGGGGTGTCTAATATAGTTAAAACATACACAGGTCAAGCGCGAGATGTTGAAACAATAATAAGATTGCGTGATTGGATGGTTGATGAAATAGCGAAAGAAATGCTAGAGTGTGATATCATACTAAAAGATCATAAATTAAGTTGGGATTATATACAGGAGGATGAGACATTTGAGTTCACCATACACGCAATCGCTTGAGTCGGTAATAAGAGACACATTACATAGAGCCTCTGTTTCGATAATAAACGAGGTGGGGACTGAGTTCACAGCTTACTGTCCTTTTCATGACAATAAAAACACTCCATCTTTTTCTATAAATAAAGAAAATGGGTTATGGCATTGCTTTAATCCTGATTGTGATAAGCAAGGCAGCATCCGCAGCCTTAGAAAGATGCTTCTAAATGAAGAAACTAGATTTTCTAAAACCGAGATTAGTGATGAGTTCTTAAAAGCTATATTAGAAGATAGTGAAAAAAAGGATACAGAAATCTCAGACGATGTTTTAGATGCTTGTTTGATTGATTATGATTCTGATGATGTGAATTACCTTAAGCCTTTAATTGATCGCGGGTTTGAACTAGATACTTTAAGATACTTTGAGGTAGGATACTCTAGAAACAAAGAGAGAATAACTATCCCTGTCAGGGATCAGTTTTATAGCTTCTGTGGTATAATTGGTAGGGCTACTGACGAGAGTCAGGTCCCAAGATATTTATACAGTACAGGATTCACCAAGAGTCGTGTATTGTTCAACCTCAATAATGCAAAGTCGCATAGTGAGGTTATAGTAGTGGAGGGCAGTCTTGATGCTATTAAAATACATCAAGCAGGTTTTCCAAACGTTGTTGCTACACTTGGTGCTGTTGTGACGGAAGATCAAATGATGTTGCTATCTAAGAATTTTGATAGTATTATTATAATTCCTGACAATGATAGTGCAGGTTATGCAATGGCAGATGATATAATATCATCTAACCGTGGAATGGAAATCCATGTCGGCGTTGTCGATCCAGATTTCAAAGATGCGGGAGATCTGAATTCAGATCAAATAAAACAAACCATAAATAATAAAATAAATGTATTTAATGAATACGAGATTATAGGAGAATTATATGAAAAGCTTTAATACAATAGCAGATATGAAAAAAACACTAGGAGACTCCAGTACGAAGTCATCTGGTGGTGGTGGAAAAAGATTCTTATTCCTTCGGGATGGGGACTCTTTTAAGATCAGGTTCCGTCAGGAACTAACTGAAGATGGTGCAGGACACGATGACTCACGAGGCGCAGCCTCAGTTGTTCAGGTTGTTACTTCGCCAGTCAATTGGAAATATAAAGCAATGAGTACTGCTGATAATGAATCAACTGGGTACCGTTGCTGGGCTTCTGAGCAAATCATTAAAGATAGAAAGTGGACTCCGAGACCACATCTATTGATCAATGTTTTGGCAGAGATTGAACCGGGTAAATGGGAGCCAAGGATAATTGAAACAACATTCAATTCTCGTCATATTGGCAATACCATTATTGAGTATGCAGAAACTTACGGAACGATTACTGATCGTTGCTACAAGTACAGCAGACAGGGGAGTGCCGCACATGATACGCAGTACAACCTCATACCTCTTGAAAACTCTGAGGAAACAGATGAGCAAAAAGAAATACCAATGGTTGATTTGGATGGCATTTATAAAGTCATTCCTTACGAACAACAAGAATCATATTATACGACTGGAGAGGTTTCCAGTTCAGGTTCAACTTGGTAGAATGATTGGCAGGAGGGCGTTCCCTACCCCTCCTGCCACATTCAGAAAGGCATTTTATGCATCTTTGTATCGATATAGATGGAGTCATAGCCAATACAGTTCTTGAATTAGATTGTGTTGCAAGTAGTGGCGGCTACGAAAAGTACAGCTTCTCAGAGTCGTTTGATCCTGACAAAGTGCATGACATTGAGTGGGTAAGTAACTCTCTAAAGAGCGAAGTGTTTTGGAGGAATATTAAGCCATACGAAGATGCTTGGTATCATATAAATAAATGGTTTATGAGTGGAATTGATATATCATTCATTACTGCTCGTAATGCTATGTGGGAAGAAATAACAGAAATTTGGCTTGATGATTGGGATATACCTTATAACTCAATTTTCTTCGCTAAGTCTGGTAAAAAGGGTGAGATCATGGAAAAAATACAGGAAGAATCAAACAACGGAAATCCTGTATTTATGATCGAAGATAATCCTATAGAAGTTAATAAAATAAACAACAAAGGTATGTATGCTTACTGCATAAATCGTCCTCACAATGAGGGGTTTTTAATAGACCCTCCTTGGTGGCTTGATGGTTCTGCTGGAAGGTCTTATAGCTTTCATGAGTTAGATAATATCTTAAAAGAAAGGTGTGAAAATGAGTGATGATTTAAATACTAATAGTTTCGATCTGGTAAATAGCCGTCCAGATTGGGATACATATTACTTCCGTATGGCCACTCTTGTGGCTACGAGAGCAACATGCCCATCTCGTTCAGTGGGGTGTGTGATAGTTGACCCAGTTTCAAATCACGTTTTAGCTACTGGGTACAACGGATCGCCAAGGGGGACCTCCCATTGTGGAGAGTCTTGCCTAACGAGGCAATCAGGAAAAGGTTTTGAAAGATGCAACGCAGTACATGCTGAATTGAATGCTATACTGCATGCAGCAAGAAATGGTGTGGCTACTGAGGGGTGCAGGATGTACCTTACAACAACTCCTTGTGTATTCTGCTCCAGAACATTAATAAATGCAGGTGTAAAAGAGGTATACGCTATGACTAAATATTGCCATGATGATGCACTCTCCTTGCTTAAAGAGGGGGGCGTAGAGGTTAAGATTATCTCTCCTATAGAACTAACAGATTTGATAAGGTTCTCATGACAGATTTTGTACACCTCCACGTTCACAGCGAGTATTCCCTACTAGATGGTCTATCCACTCCAGAAGAGATGGCTAGGGCGGCATCTACGCATGGTCAGAACTCTATTGCAATCACAGACCATGGCAGTATGGCTGGCGTTCTTAAGTTTCAGGACTCATGCAAGAAGCAGGATGTAAAGCCTATATTTGGTGTTGAGGCTTATTTTACTCCAAGCCTAGACTCTGACAACTTAGATGGAAAAGCAGAAAGATTTCACCTAATACTTTTAGCTAAAAACAACAAAGGACTATCTAGTCTATATAAGTTAAACAAACAGGCTTGGAATGAAGGGTTTTACTATAAGCCTAGGATTGATTTTGAAATGCTTGATAGCATTGTTGACAATGATGTTATTGCTCTATCTGGATGCAGAGGGAGCGCAATAGCTAAGGCTCTTGAGGTCGGAGACTACTCTCGTGCAGAAAGGCTAACAGAGAGGTTTTTAAGCATATTTGGTGACGATTTCTATTTCGAGATTCAAGCATGGAATCCAGAAGAAATAAATCGTGGTCTAATAAGCTTAGCTGATTCGTACAATAAACTAGTTGTTCCAACACTGGACTGCCACTACCCATTTAAAGAAGACTCAGGAGTGGAAGAGGTTCTCTTAACGCTATCGCAGTATGGATCTATGAGTTCTAGTGACAAGAAGTATGCAGGACTGCATAAGAGTTGTGCCCACAAGAGCGATATGAGTGTTCTAGATAAGATTAACAAGATGTACCCACACAGAAGATTGCGGTTTGATGACATTGAGCCATGGATAATGGGTGCGGACGATATTAAAGAACTTTTTTTAAAGAAAGGCTACGAAAATGCTTTCTTGGAAAACACACTAGAAGTTGCGGATAAATGCTCAGCTTCTGTATCTACTAGGAAATCATTATTACCAAAGTTTAGTGACAAGTTTGAATCCATATGGTACTTAAGAGAGATTGCTGAATCTGGTCTGCAGAGTCTAGGTCTTGATACTGTTGATAATGCCGAGGAATACAAAGAGAGACTTTTGAGTGAGTTGTCTATCATAGACAAGACAGGGTTTGCTGATTACTTCTTAATTATATGGGACCTTGTTGGATGGGCAAAGACACAAGGTATAGGAGTAGGTCCAGGTCGCGGTTCTGTTGGTGGTTCTTTATTGGCATATCTTTTAGGTATATCCATGGTAGATCCTTTGAAGTATGGATTGCTGTTCGCTAGGTTTATCAATCCAGAACGTAACGACTATCCAGACATTGACCTTGACTTTGAAGATAAAAGAAGAGCAGAAGTTAAAGAGTATTTGAAAAAGAGATGGGGTAGCGACAATGTTGCTTCTATTTCTACTTTTGGAGAGTTCAAGGCTAAGTCTGCTGTTAAAGATGTTGCTAGGGTCTTCGGGGTAGAGTTTGGAGAGATTAATAACATTACTCAGCTATTTGATGATCTTGATGAGATGAATAAGATATCCAGAGTGAGAGAGTTTTGCGAGAAGTATGTTGATGTAAAGCCTGTTGCTGAAAGACTAGAGGGGCGTGTTCGTACCGCAGGTATGCATGCCGCTGGCGTTGTGGTGTCTTCAGAGCCACTATGGAATGTATGCCCAGTAGAGACAAGAAAAGAAGCTACATCTGATCAGAGAACAGATGTAACAGCGCTTGACATGGAAGGCGCAGAGGCTGTTGGCTTGATTAAAATAGATGTTCTTGGATTGAAGATGGTGTCTGTTATTAACGACTGTCTAAATCAAATCAAAGAACACTATGGAATTGATGTATCAAAAGAGTCAATTGGATTGATGGACCCTAAAGTGTTTGAAGAGTTTGCAGCCTGCGAGACCACAGGTGTGTTTCAGGCTGACGCAGGTGCATATAGAAATCTATTAGAGAGAATGGAGTGTGACTCCTTTGAGGATCTAGTTATTTCTAATGCGTTAGTTAGACCGGGTGCTATGTTAACACAGGGCGATGAGTTTATAAAAAGACGCTCAGGAAAGAAGAAAGTAAAGTATGCTCACCCAATACTTGAGGATATATTGAAAGAAACATATGGAACATTTATATTCCAAGAGCAGTTGATGCAGGCTGTGGTTTCCTTGGCTGGTTTTTCTTGGGCAGAAGCAGACACTCTTCGTAAGATTATTGGTAAAAAACGTGACATAATGGAGTTTGAGAAGTTTAGAACAAAGTTTGTAAGTAATAACTTGATAGAAGAGGAGGCTGCTGAGAAGATGTGGGACGATTTCGAGAAATCATCTTTGTATATGTTCAATAAATCACACGCTGTAGCTTACTCAATGCTCTCATACCAGTCTATGTGGCTCAAGCTGAATTATCCCCTAGAGTATTGCTGGTCACTATTGGCTAACGAAACAAACCGTGAAAGAATTACCACCTACCTTATGGAAGCAAAGAGGCTTGGAATACAGGTTAATCCACCAGACATAAACAAATCTGATGAGTTCTTCTCGGTAGACTACGATGATGGTGGATCAATAAGGTTTGGACTATCAAATATAGATGGTGTAGGATCATCAGCTATTGGTGAGATAATTTCAAAGAGACCTTTTGGTTCTATGGAGGAATTTGAAGGAAGATGTGTTCGCAAGATTGTAAGAAAGAACAACATTGAATCTTTAGATAAGGTTGGAGCATTTAAGTCAATTGGTCACATGTCGGAGTATGAGCATTCTAAGTACTATATGCCTCTACTTGGGTTTCCTGTAGATCAGGATATAGATGATAAGAATAGTGATTTACTATCCCCTGCTTCAAGCGTTGAAGAGGGAAGTACGGATTTAAAATTTGTAAAGGTTGTTGTCAGGTCGATTAAAAGATCCTCTAACTACGTTAGAGTCGAGTTTGAAGACCCTACCGGCTCCTTTGCGGTGTTTACAGATGTAGAGAATGATTTGAAAAAGAATGATTATATTTACGCCTTGGTTGGTGATCGCTCTCTACACTGTTATGGTGATGTTGGAAATGATGACAGTGATGTTACAAGACTGATGGATATTGTTAGAGAAGGTACCAGTCATGATCATTCATGGCTATACGAGCATGGATTGGGTGATATGGATAGCGGTAAAGCTGTGGCTTATGTCTGCAGCGCTAGGTCGTTTAAAACATCTAAAGGTGCAACTATGGCAACTGTGTACGTTTGGGACGGTGTTCGTTTCTGTAAGATTGTTATCTTTCCACATGTATACTCTCGGTATGGTCAAAAATTAGGCTCTATTGAGGGTAATTGGGTGGCTGCTAAGCCCAGTCCTATTTCTAAAAATGAAGAAGGATATAAAGTTAGCGGCGCAGACGATATTATAGATATTAATGATTTTTGTAGGAGGTTGAAGATTAATGCTAATAATTGATAAGCGTAGTGGAGACACTATGCCTGAATTTGAAATAATACCAACACCCTCTGTTGGATTAAACAGAGCACTTGGTGGTGGACTCTATAGTGGTATGACACATTTACTATGGGGCACTCCTTCTGCTGGTAAGACAACTATGTGCTATCACATACTTGCTGAAGCACAGAAGATGGGTTACCGACCCATAATTGTAGACTCGGAGTTTTCTTATAAAGAGTCCTACGCTAAACAATGCGGTGTAGACATAAGTGATCCTGTAGTAATACAGGGTACTGTAGTCGAAGATATACTAAAGGCTATAACGCCTTATTTAGAAAGCGATAAAGAAAAACATATTTTCCTTATTGATTCTTTGTCGAACTTGATGAAAGATGAGTTTTATGCAAAACCAGAAGGCGGCAAGGCTATGGGGCTTGCGGCTAGGTCTCAAGGTTACTTTTTACAGAAGCTAGTGAATTATCTGAACAAGGAGAACAACATCATGCTGTTCATATCTCATCAGATGATAGACCTTAGCGGAATGTATGCACAACTAAGAGGAAAGTATGGAAACACAGTGCATCATAATATGCACAATATTATTAAACTATTCCTGTCAATGTCTCAGCAAGACATGAACCGGGACGAAACAAAGATGATCACATCTCAGAAAGTAATGTGGAGTATAGAAAAGACAAAACAGCGTGCGTCTATTGGTACGACTGGTCACTATTATGTATTGCCACAAGAAGGCGGTCTTGATAGCCTTCGTGAGTTGATAGATATCGCAGTTGAGATGGGAATAATTGAAAGAAGAGGTGCTTGGTTCTATTATGGTGAGGAAAAATGGAACGGCGCTGGTAACATTGTACTATCAGACAAACAACTGTCGGATATTTCAGAGAGAGTAATTCTTGGATGAAACGTAATGAAAAAGAAGAGATAAAAAGAGATGGCGCTAAGGCTGTCAAGAACTCTGGTCGTGGTATTAAAAAAGGAGATGCCACGATCAGTAGCTTTCTTGTAGATTACAAGCATTGCGGTAGATCTTTTACTGTCTCAATAAAGAAATGGATCAAACACTCTAAAGATGCTTGGAATGATTCTTATAAATATCCTTGCTATTCTTTGGTTTTAGGAGAAGACAGTGAAGTTAAACTTGCTGTTATAGAGTGGGATCTATTTCGTGAACTAATAGAAGATACTGAATACGGAGGTGATTTGAAATGACGCAAGATTTTGTTGTTTCAGTAGAACAAATCAAAGATGCTATGGGCGATAAGGCTGAGGAGTTTATCGAAGTTATGCGCATAGTTGACGATATTATTGAAAACCCTAACCATTATCTAGGTATGCAAGCAGCAAAAACTGCTGCAATACTTGCTGCGTATAGAACTAAGGTTATTGTTAAAGCTCAGGCTTATAAAAGAAATTCAACAATTATGTCAAATAAGGATAAGATATCTAAAGATATCTGGTATACTTTATTTGAGGCACTTGAAGAGAATATTAATACTCTTAAGTTACTAGCAAGGAGCGCGTCTTGAAATCACTAAATAGATTGCTGAACAACGATCAGCAAGAAAAAGATGAGACATCTCTTGAGGATAAATTAGTTAATGCAATAGATGTTTATTTAACTAAGAAGAATGATAAAGACTTTAAAAGAGTCGATGGGTTTCACCCTAGTTACACTAACCAGTGTCCAAGATACTGGGTCTATCTTTTTAGAGGTGTTTCTGTAGAACCCACGTTCTCTGGTCATACTTATCGTATATTCGATAATGGGCATGCCGTCCATGATAGGCTATATAGCTATCTTGAAGGGTTGGGTATATTACTAGAAGAGGAAATACCTGTTGAGCATGAAGATCCGCCTATTCGCGGAACTGCTGATGGGATCATTGACTGGGATGGTAGGAAACTCATTGAGTTAAAATCAATATCTCAAGAAGGTTTTCATTACAGAAGCTTACACAATAAGCCAAAAGATGATCACATTAGACAGGCTCAGATATATATGAGATGTTTGGATCTTGATGATGGATTTGTTATATATGAAAACAAAAACAATCAAACCATACTTCCTATATATCTTGAGAGGGATGATGTATTCATTGATAAGCTTTTTGATAAGTACAGGAAGTGGTACCAAGCATTTGAAGATGACTTGTTGCCAACAAGACCATACAAGATAACTTCTCCAAAGTGCCAAAATTGCGATGCTAAGGCATTTTGTTGGAGTGATAATGACGAAGGAACTAAACTACAGAAACTGCGCCAATCCTGATTGCGGACAGGGCTTTAAACCAAAAGTTTATAACGCTATATATTGCGGTGCTGATTGTAGGAAAATAATAACAAATAAAAAAGTATTACAAAGGTATTACGACAAAAAAGACAGACTAAGTTCTAAAAGGATCTGCTCTACGGAAGATCCTCCATGCGGAACAATCCTGTCCAGATACAATACAGAAAGCATCTGCGAGGCTTGCAAAAGAGAGCGATACATACAGAGGCTTGTCGGATGGGGCTGGAGTGAGAAAAAACTAAGGGACGAGATGAGATGAAAACCTTGTCCAGATTAAAAGACGTAAGAGTGCTTGGCATCGACCCATCTTCTCACTCATTAGCTTGGGGCGTGTGTAAGATAACGCTACAAGGAGATATTGAGTTCGAGTCTGCTGGAAAGATACCTCTAGTAAAGCAGGAAGGCGTATCTGCTTCAATTAGTTCCATAGTTGGTGTTTTGCCGGGAGTAATAAAGTCAACTAATCCAGACTATTTTTTTATTGAGCAGCCTGTCTATATACAAAACTTTCAAACAAGTAGGATACTTTCATACATAGTTGGTGCTTCAATCGCTATGGCTAGAGTCGTTAGGGTTCCTGTAGTTGAGGCAAGCCCTTTGGTTTGGAAGACAGGCATAGGTTACTCTAAGGTTACAAAAAAAGACATAGTTGCATGGTCGATTCAGATGGGAGAAAAAGAGGCAAAGAAGAAAGCAAGCTATGAAAGAAAAAATAGGATAAGAAATCTTTTGATTAAAAGGTACGGCGATAAGTTTAATGACCACGAAAAGTACGACGCAGACGTAGTTGATGCTATAGGTATAGCGACATGGGGCTGTCAGCAGAGGCTTGATGTTGTTTGATGTACTATTTTGAGGGTATAATATGATAGAATTAATTTTAGGGAGTGTTCTGTAATGGCAGCAATGGAGCCGTACAAAGACAAAGCTTGGTTGTACGAGCATTATGTTAAGAAAAGAATGAAGCTTACCGACATATGTAAGTTGCTTAAGCAGTCACATAACATAGAAGTAACCCCACAGGCTCTATACAACTGGGCTAAGAAGTACGACCTACTCAGGTTCAGAGGCAAGGGTCGACAATTGAGTGGAGTAACAAAAAGAAGACCAAAATCGCCGATGCAAGAAAAAGTGGATAGAATGAAAAGAGAACGAGCAAAGGCAATGAGGATTAGAAAGAAAAGAATGGGAAGGTAATAGTGAAAAGATTAATACACCGAGAAGATTTAGAAGTCTTCTCTGAATTAGATATGGTCTACAATAAGGTAAGAGTGTTTCAGGCAAAGCATAATGAAACAGAATTTCGATGCCAGAATTCAGGAAAGTGCTGCAAGGTTGGGTTGAAGATACATTTAGCTGAGGCTGCTCATATCGCCTTTTCCTTACGTCAAGAATATTATTTAATAATGGAGGACAAAGGAGAAAAGGCTGCTGAGAAATGGATGAACTCTAAGATAGAAAAATTGATGAACAGGATGCATGATGACAGTTGGGACTCTAACGAGCAAACTACTGATAATTACTGTGCTTTTTGGGACGATGGGTGCACTATCTATGGATACAGACCACTCGTATGTCGTGCTTATGGAACCATAACTGAGGTGGATGAATTCTGCGCCAGAAAAAGAAATGACTATAACACAATTGAACATTACGCAGGAGAAGCAGTTGAGGTAACAGTCCAGGACTTCCAACGCGCATTGAAAAAGTATGGTGAAAACCACGGAGACAATTACATGTACGATGTCGTTGTTTATATGCCGCTAGGTGTGCTTAGCTTCATTCTAGACCCAGAAGAGCTTGAAGAACTCTATAATTCCACAAGAGAGAGTATGTGGCAAGGAATGCATGGATGGTTCAACTACCAATCAAGATTCACACATCTTCATGGATTTAATCAGGAATACATCCTTGAAGAAGCAAAGAAGCGTGGGTTCGAGCCGGAAGATCTTGAGGACGAGAATAAATTTATTCAAGAAAAGATTTGAATTTTTAATAATACCCGATATGATTCATAGCGAATGTTATGTTACATACTATAAAGGAGTTTTGATGAAAGATAACGATATAAAAACAGAGAGAGAATCTGGACATCCCATGTTCTTTCAGATACTTAAAGACATAGAAGATATGCACAGATCTAAAGGTTCTGATTATGGCGAAGATGAAGATATTTTTGCAAATATTAGGCAGGCTTCTGATTGGGGCATCCCATCATGGATTGGCGCAATGATTCGTGCCGGTGACAAGGTTGTTAGACTAAAAGCAGCATCTACAGGCAGAGAGTTAAGAAACGAAAGCGTTGAGGATTCATTTATGGATTTAGCTTGTTATGCCATTATAGGATTGATCTTATACCGAGAGGAGTACTCTGATGAGCGAAGTTGATAGTGATTGCCCTAGATGTAATGAAGACGGTGTGATTATTTGTATTGAGGACCCACAGGGCGACTCTTTTACAACCGTTGTGCCTTGGGCGATAATAGAAGAAGTAATAGCTGAGCATGTAAAGAGTGCATTGGATGCCAATATAGAGGCTATGGTAGAAGCCGCCACCAGTGAAGAAAGTGAAGAGGATGCAGATTCTTGATAATTCACGAGAGATGATCACGTTTGATGATGTCTTAATTCAGCCAAACTACTCCGAGGTGAGGTCAAGAAGTGACGTTAGTTTATCTACTAAGCTTTCTGAATGGCTATCTTTAGACATACCTATTATTGCTTCAAACATGGATACTGTCTGTGGCGCTCAAATGGCTGGGGCTATGGATCATCTTGGCGGGATGGGGGTTATTCACAGGAATAAGACTCACCCAGAAAGAATTAGAGACATCAGGGCTTTGCGAAACAACAATAGAAAGGTTGGAGTAGCCGTTGGGGTTAATGAGCTTTTTTTAGGTCCGGTCTCTAAATATCTAGAGGCTGGCGTTAGTATGGTTGTTTTGGATATTGCTCATGGAGACTCACTTCATGCTTTAAATGCTATTGAAACTATAAGAAATTTAGCTGATCGAAAAGGGTCTGCTGTATGTATTGTGGGTGGCAATGTTGCTACAGGTCGTGCAGTTTATAGAATGCATGATGCAGGTGCTAATTGTGTTAAGATCGGTATTGGACCGGGCGCTGCATGCTCAACGAGGGAAAGTACAGGCGTAGGGGTTCCTCAGTTGTCTGCGATAATTGAATGCGCAGAGGCTGCTGACTCATTAGGTTTATCTTCTATTGCTGATGGCGGTGTTAAGAGCGCTGGTGATGTAGCAAAGGCTTTAGCTGCTGGTGCAGATGCTGTAATGCTCGGAAGTATGCTTGCAGGCACAAGTGAAGCACCGGGAGGAATTGTTACTGTGAATGGAGAGCACTTTAAAAGCTATCGCGGAATGGCTTCTGCTGGCGCTGGCTCCTCGTATGTCGAAGGAGTAGAAGGGCATGTTCCATTTAAAGGATCTGTTAGTGGAGTTATCAATAATATAACTAATGGGCTTAGAAGTTCTTTATCTTATGTTGGCGCTTACAACTTAGATGACTTTCGTGCAAAAGCTAATTTTGTAAGAGTGTCAGGAAATGCCACTTTAGAAAACGGAACTTCCAGAATATCTTAGTTTGTGGTATAATAAAGTATAAATTTTTTTTATTTATTACGCATGTTTTTCTGTAGAAGCTGTATAATGGATCTATCAAACGAAACGGAGAAAAAATATGAGTTGGGAATTCCCATCACCTAGCATAACCCTTCCAGATTTAAAAAATGAACTCGCCGGTGTATGTGATGACACTACACTTGAAGAGTTTGAACTTGGAAGAAGCGTGTACAATTCACGCAACAATACATTAACTTACGGAGACAGTGGCAGCAATAGCTTAACGCTTGAAAAAACAAGCTTTAGGCAACTTTGTGACTTGATCGACGTACCTGCCAAATACGCAGAAAGAATGCCAGATACTTTAACTGACTATACTGTTAACTATCTGCTTGAAAATGGCCCCAGAAGGCCATATAACGCCCTAGTAGGCGCTGATGGGCATGTTAGATCACTAATGCGACCAGATTTGCCATACGTTAGACACGATGACTTATTAGAAGCTATCGTAAATACTTTTGAAGGAGAGGCTCCTTATGTTCATAAATGGAACTCTTATGGTGGCAAACTTAGCGTTCAACTAAGGTCACCAGAATTAACATTTACTGATCCCGGTGGGTCGGTTCTGTTTGGTGGTCTACACTTCACCTATGATGACAGTTGGAAGAGTGCTCCATTATTTAAGACATTCCTAAACAGACTTGTTTGTGACAATGGTGCCTCTGTAAATGTTGAGGCTAGAAAGTTCCGTGTAGATGGATACACAACTCAAGGAGTCCTTGAACAAGCATCTGTGTTTGCTTCCCTAGCGTTGCAACAAGTCCATCAAATGGTTGATGGACTTATGGCTATGCAGAATGAAAAGATTAAAAATGCAGAGGGTGCTATTAAGAATATATGCATGCAACATAAGATACCTCAAAAAATTCAACAACTTTTATTAAGATACTTAACTGACGCTGGCTATTTGTCAACAGTCAGCGGTTCTGCACCAGAAACTATGTATGATATTATTAACCTTTTCACATATGTAGGCACTCATGATTTCAGTATTTCGCAAGAATATCGTGATCTACTATGTGAAATTGGCGGTGGGGCTATGTTTAAACATGACCCTACATGTACAGAGTGTGGCAGTACTATATAAGGAGGAACGATAGTATAATGAGCGAGATCGTAGAGAGTGGCGGAAACACTCCTTCAATAGTTGATGAACTAAGAGACATTGAAGAAGCAGGTCTGCTTGATCTAAAAGGCTATAGGGTTAACGAAATAGCAACAGTAATGAACATAACCCCTAAAAAAGCTAGGTCCTTTGTTAATAACTATCGTGAGTTGTTAGACAAGAGGTCAATGGATGACCCATATTTTCTTGAGAAAGTTCAGTACAACACACTGAAGGCTCTGGAGGAGTTTGATGAGGTGTCCAAAGAGGCTTGGGAGACAGTAACGATAGCCACAGATCACGGAATGATCTCAGCCAGAGTGCAGGCTTTAAAGCTTGCAGGGGAGATTGCAGCCAAGAAAGCTCAGCTTCACCATCTTCTGGGCGGTAACAATGCTGATGCTGAATATGTTGCTAGGATGCAACGTGCTGAGACTGTCAACCAAATCTTGTCCAAAATACTTAGAGATACCGTATCGAACTATCCAGATATTGCTAACGAGGTTAGAGCCGAACTTGCTCTCGCTTTTGAGTTGATGGAAGACATGGAAGAAGCTGATGAGATTAGACTGTCCGGCGCAACTGTTGTAGAGGTTGTAGAAGAAGAAGATGCGCAGGTTGTAGAAGAAGATGAATAATGTGTCGGCTGGGGAAATTATTATCGATCATATAATGTCGTGGGGAAATTATTTTCAATCATATAATGTCTGTGCTCGGGGAAAAGTTTTACGATCATATAATGTCTCTGGAGAAATAAAAATGGGGTTATCTTGTGAGTGATTATTTAGGATTAAATGTAGAAATATCTGATTTTGATAAGCTTTTAAGTCATGAAGAAATTGAAACAGAACCAGTACCAATTGATGTATTTGTTTCTGATAGAAAATATCTTGGTTTGCCACCATTATCTGAAATCCAAACTGAAATTGTTAAAAATAGTACTCAAATATTAAAAAAAGATACTCTCATTAAACTTCACGGTGAAGATGAAGGTATCAAAATCTATGATAAGTATACACAAAATGAAGTAATATGCCAACTTGGTAAAGGTTCCGGTAAAGATCATTGTGCAAGAATAACAATGGCTTATACGGTATATCTTATGCATTGTTTAAGAGATCCATTAAGTTATTATGGTAAAGCTACTGGTGTTTATGTAGATTTATTAAATCTTGCAGTTAATGCTCAACAAGCGCAAAGAGTATTTTTTGAACCTTTTAAAAATTTATTATTGGCATCACCTTGGTTTAATGAGCAAGGATTTGAACCAAGAGTTTCTGAAATATTTTTCTTTTCTAGACCTATTAGATGTTTTTCTGGTCACTCTGAATCAGAGGGTTGGGAAGGATATGAAGTTATGACTATTATTTTAGATGAAATATCAGCATTTAAAACTGCTGCAGAATTAAAAGGAGATGTTAGATCTAAAGGTTCTGCTGCTGCTATTTATAATATGTCAAAATTATCTGTAATGTCAAGGTTTCCAGAAGTTGGTAAAACTATTCTTTTATCTTTTCCTAGATATAAAGGTGACTTTATTCAACAAAGATATGATTCATGTAGAGAAAAAAATGAACCTAAAACTTGGGCTATAAAAGCGGCTACTTGGGAAGTTAATCCTACAATTGAAAGAGAACAATTAGAATCAGAATATATTAGAAATCCTATAGAGGCAAGAGCAAGATTTGAATGTGAACCTCCTAATATGGAAGATGCTTTTTTTAGAGATGCAGATTTAGTTAGAAATGCTTTTAATATTGGTGAAGATCCAATTGATGATAATGGTAGTTTTAAAAATTGGTTTAATGGTTCAGATGAATTTACAAGATTTATTCATGTTGATTTAGCTTTAAAAAGAGATAGGGCTGCATTATCGATGGTACATTGTCCAGGATTAAAAGAAATAAATACAGGTTTAGGGGTAGAGAAATTGCCTGTAATAAATGTTGATTTTATTCATTCGTGGACTGCTCAGCCGGGAAGTGAAATTAATTTTGCACAAGTAAGAAGTATGATTATAGATTTATGTAGAAAGTTTTCTGTTGCTATTGTTAGTTTTGATCAATGGCAAAGTGTTGAGATGATTCAATCATTAAAAGCTATGGGTATTAATGCTGATTTTCATAGTGTTAAAAAGTCTGACTATGATACATTAATGACTTCTATTTATGATAGAAGGCTTAGAGGTTATTGGAATGAGATATTAGTTGAAGAAGAACTATTAAAGTTAAGATTAATTGGTGGCAATAAAATTGATCACCCATCTACAGGGACTAAGGATTTAGCTGATGCATTAGCAGGTGCTGTTTTTCAATCTATTAATAATATAACTATAGATCAAGAAATAGAAATAGAATTTGAAACTTTTAATCCTATGATTTATGAAGGAGAAGAAGATACTTCTGCTGACTTTAGAGTAAAGAAAGATTTTATTGATGAATCTTCTGAGTCAGAAATGATGATGCCTGAAGAAATCAAAAACTGGTTGGATTTAGTATAAAAGTAATTATTACTTTGTGGGGCAAAAAATATATACTAAAATTAAGTATTAATAATAATTATGTTACATGGGCGTTTAACGATATTTGTTAAGAGTTTGGGCTCGACTTTGTTTGCGAGAGTGTTAAGACATTTGTTAAGAGTAAAAAAAATCTTACATTAAACATTCCTATCACACTAGTGTTGAGAGATTGTATGCTAAGGTACTTTTATCGGTTGGGAAATACCCAACCTTATGAAAAATTAAGGTAATAATTATTATGGTATCCATAAATAAAATTAATGAAATGCCTGTTCTTACTCGTAAAGGTAGAATGACAGAAGAAGTCATTATGGTAAGAGATGCATTAACTGAAAGTAAAAATAATAATTCTCAACCATTTGAATTAGATGGTATTGAGAGTAGTCAATATAATTCTTGGCAACAAAGAATTAGATCACAAGCTAAAAGGCTTGGAGTAAATGTTGAACTTAGATTTAATTCAGAAGAGAGTAAATTGGCATTTCGTGCTGTAGAAAAAGATAGCACTAAACAAGAAAATAATTTAGGTAAAAAACCTAAAAACTAAAACTTAAAGAGCACGATGGTGAAGCGCTTTGAGATTAAGAATAAAACCTAGTTGCTCTTTAATACATGGGAATAGCCCCCTGCTTCGGCAGGGGGTTATTTTTGTTATATAGTTTAAATATATAAAGGAATTAAATGACAAAAGCTAATAATAAAAATAACATGACAAAGTTTTTTCAATCTTTAAGTACGGAACAACTTGAGTCTTGGATTAGGAATATGGATACACCTTTAAATAAGTTTTTAGATGCTTATAGAGAGGATCAAGAAAAGCAAAATATTTCACAATTAAATATGATTATTGCTAAGGGTGTCCTAAGTGATAGGAGAAATGATGAAAAATAACTTAGTTGCAATAAGAAGATATTATTGCCTTGAAACTGAGCATGAAATAGAGGGAGAAACATTTAATGATGTTCAGAGATATATTTACGACAATAATTTAGTATCGAACGAAGATGTAAATAAAGAAATAATCAAAGATTTAAACTCGATGCTTGAGAATGGAGAAATGCTTGATCATAATATCTACCTTAAAGGGTTAGCTAAATATAAGAAGATTAAAGGATTAGAAAGTACATGGAATGAATTCAAGAAATTACAATAATGATATGCCAATAGTTGAAACAGATGAACAATACAAAAAAAGAGTATTGGATAATGTTATTAGCTTTTTAAAAAATAATGAACAATATGGAGATGACTGGGATTCAGAAATTAAAGTATTAAGATCTTTTCAAGGAAATGGTTTTAGTGATGAATATATCTTAATGTCATCAGATGAATTTCCGTTAGCGCCACTTTATGAATTAGGTGATGGACAAACGGTTATGACAGATTTTAATGTTTTCTTTGATGATTGTCAGATCGATGATGGTGATAATTTCTTAAAAGTAATTATGTATCAAAAACATGGTATAGATTTAGACCCTAATGATAGGGTAGATATGGTTGATAGTAATGAGAGGTTTAAGGTTTTAATTCCATTTACACTTATTAAATCAATTGTAAACGAAGAAAATACAGAATATTATTCTAGATGTTTTGTGAATTTAATGGCTTCATTAAATGAACTTGATAACTATGGTGTTGCAAGTAGTGATTACAGAACAGAGGTTGAAAGGTTAATAGAAATATATAATGACAGATTATATGTCCAATGAACAGAAAAAATTATGGAATAAGGTATTAGATATGAAAAAAGAAGATGTAGTAGAAATAATTGTAGAAGATGCTGAAAAAGGCATTTATACATGGATTGATAAAGATGATAACAGAACTACTTACGATAAAGATGGAGAAATACTCCATGTAAGTTTTGGTTTTATAAATAACAAGTTTAGAGAAATGGGTTTACTATGAGTCGTAAAACAGAATATAGGGAAGTAAAAGTTCCTTCAATGAAAGAGTATTTATTAATTGCTTATAATGAAGGCACTTCAGAGATTGTAGATGAATATGATTTAGAAGAAAAGGTTGAAGAAATAAGAAATTGTAATGATATGGCTGTTGCTACAGAAATACTTTATGGTGAGACAATTATAGATGATGCAGCAGTTTACTTTAAGAAATTAAATATTCAGAAAAAGAGAGCAGCAACAATAGCAAAAAATAAGGAGTTAGCTAATGGAAAAAAATCAAAATAGACATAATAAACAACATTATATGGTAACAGTAAGGAGAAAATTCTATATGGATCAACAAATTGCTATTAGAGTTAATTCTCTACCTGAAGTGTATGATATTGTAGAAAATGATAATCCTTTATCTAGTCAAGAAGTTATAGATGATTATGGTGATCGTTTAATTATGAATGAAAGCACACCTGAAATTATAGTGAAATACGAACTAACACCAGATGAGTATTTATCTAATACTAATTATTATGATTGGGTAAGTGTAGATAGTGATAGTTATCGTGAAGGTAATGTTTCTACTTCAGCTTACGGTAAATAAGGATAATAAAATGATGGTTCAAATATCATGGGTAATAGTGTTTACACTATTAATAATAGCAATAGCGAGGTATATAAAATGAGTAAAGTAAATATATTAAGAGACATAAGAGACTACCTTATTGAAAATTCTAATTTTGCTGTAGATTATGACGATATAGCAGAAATTGATTCTTGGGTAGAAGTTCTTAATGAATTAATAGGACAAACAGAATGGTTTGAAACAAACCTACAAAAAATTAACGACAGCATGGACGAATTAATAGATTTTGGACTTGTTAATGTAGAAGAAGAGGATAATTCATGAAATTTTATGTTGTAGATTTATGTTCAATTACAATAGATGAAGAAGCTTTTGAACATTATTTTAAGGAAAATGATGCAACAAAAGAACGCGCTTTTATTTATGACTATATAAGTGATGTTGAAATTGATCAAGTAATGTTTATGGAAGAGGTTGAATAATAATGAATGAAGATAATCAAGAAGATGTAATTTGGTATAACGTTATGTTTACATTCCCAATGTATATATTAAATATTACAGTCGAAGCTCCAAACAGAGATGAAGCAATAGAAATGGCTACTTCTATAGGGCTAGATGAGGGATTAAATTTTGACCACTGTCAAGAAATAGATACGGATTGTTAATATGAATAGTAAAATTATAATAGTTCCTCCTATTAGAGCAGGTCATTCAGATAGTGATTTTGCTTACGAAATGAATAGTCAAGGAAATAAAGACTTTACTAATGGTTATTGTTGTAGTTCTTCTTACGGCTTAGATATGTTTAATGATGAAATGATATGTTATTGGTGTGCATATGAAGATGATTGGGAAGAAGATGAAACAATAAATGTAGATGAAATTAAAGTCGATTGTGGAGGGGTAGTATGTTATTCATTTAAAGATGCAGAAAGATTATATGAAGCTTGGTCTAATTCATCTTTTGATTATAACGAATGGGAAAGAAACGAAATAGAAAACAAAAGATTATCTTATATCAGTTAAGGCTGGGGAAATTAATTGGTCGGTATAAAGGGGTGGTTGGTCGGGGAATTATTTATATTTGTATAAAGGGGGGGGTGATTAAAAATTAATTATAAATTTTTTTTCTAAAACTTTTTTCTAAATTGTTTTTCTAAAACGTTTTTATTATTGCTAAAGGTATGTGCAAAAAATATGTATTAAAATTAAATATTAAAATTAATTAGTTCTTAGGGGCGTTTAAAAATTATCAATAAAATTTGTTTGAAAAAGTTATTGATAATCGTTAAAAGTAATTGCTGTGGAATATATACTCAATTGGAGTAAAAGTTAAAAGTAATTTTGTGGGCGTTTATTTTTAATTTTTAACTTTACCTTGTCTTTTATGTGTATTAAAAATCCATAATAATTAAACCAAGTTTCACTGGGGGCTTTAATTTTTACTTTTACTTTTAATAAGCTGGCGAGCTTTTACTTTTAATTCTTAATGAATACCGTAACTCCTGGACTTTATCGTTAACTCTTTGGAGCCAACTATTCCGCTATTTTTTATCGACAATCCTGGACCTTAATTTTGGTCGTTGATAAATACTCTTAACAAATGGCGTTGATAAATACCCTTAACAATGAATGCGACATTAGCTAGAACTCAACTTTTTAGCTAATAAGAAATCTTGTTCTGATATAATTCTTAAGTTGTTTTAACCACAAAAATTTGATAGAATTACCTGTAAGGTAAAAGATCAAGAAATAAAAAAAACAAACTATTAAGGAAAACTATTAACAATAATTTTTAACGAAAACTTCTTTCGTTAATTTTAACAATCAAAGATAAGGAATATTTAATAATGACAAATATAGATGAAGAATATCGCAAAGAGTTGCGATTAAGAGTAGAACAAAAACCTACGGTTAATATTAAAGATATTGGCAAAAGTAGGAGCGAAAAATTAAACGAAAAAAATAACAGTAAATATAAGGCTGAAGATTTAATCGGAACTTCTATTACAAAAGATGGTGAAGATTATGGTAAAATAATAAAGATAGTTTCTATTACTAAAGGTTCGAGTAGTTTTTCTGTTGCTGTTACAGATAAAGATATTAAATTAAAAGTTGATGGTATCTTTAGATTATTAAAACAACGTAACGCTTCAGATAAAAATTATCCTCAAGGTTCGGAGTTTTCGCATAGAGTATTAAATTCACCTAAAAGTAAAGGTAAAGGTGGGCATGCTCTTAAAGGTAAACATGAAATTGATGATAAAGCAATAAGTTATTATCGTAAACATTATCATAATAAGGGAGGTTTTTACAGTGAGTAAAAATTGGGGTAATGCTATTGAATTAAATGAGATTGTTTCTTCAAAAGAAGTTTCTAAAATTGAAGATAGATTTTCTTTAATAATGGAAGCACTTGATAAAGGTAAAATTGAAAATTATCAAGACGCTTTAGACATAGATAATGATAAAGATTTTAATGTTTATCGTAATTTTAGTGGTGAGGTTGTTATTGAATTAAAAGCTAAATCTAATAATAATGATTGGGGTTCGGCTGTTGATTTAGATGAAATTGTAACTAGACGTAAACCTAAAACTAAAGAGCAACTTGAAAAAATTGCTGAAGATAATAAAGATAAGGCTATTCGTAAGGCTGAAAGAGAACGTAAAAAACGTATAGCAAATTATCAGATAAAAGAAGATGCTATCTATAGAGTTCATGATAGAAATAATAAAGAAAATAGATATGAATTTATTATTAGTGATGAATTGCAAAAAGTGATAGATGAAAATAATGATTTCTCAGATGAATTAGATCGTCTGGAAAAAGAAAAGTTTGATCGAATGATTAAGCGTAACCAATATTAATAAGGATAATAGTGAATAATATAGAAGATATATATGATTTAGATGAAGATGAGCGTAAATTTATCGCTCATATTAACAGTAAAACATACGATGAGTTTATAGAGTATGTTGATAAAGGTGCCGGTTTTGATAATAATATTATTAAAGATTGGCGCTACGGTCAATTATTGTTTAATACATTAGCATATTTTAGACCAGATATTTCTGGTTTTTTAAGATCAAGTATAAATGATCCATTTCATAAAGAAAAAGATCAAGTAAAAGATAAAACATATCAAATAATAGAGAGTATGTGGTAAAGATGAGATACACACTTAAAAGTATAAATGAGTTAAGAGAGGTTGTTATTAGTCAAACTCAAGTTGATTATATAGTTCCAGGTAATAGTTTAAATAATTGGGATTATAAATTGTTGTTGAGTAAAGAAACTGATTACATTAATGATAACTATACTCGTTTTAATAAAAAACCAGATAGAAGATATCTTAAAACTATGATGACTTGGATGTTTGGATTTGAAGTAAAAGAAGAAGATATATTCCAAAATGAAGGCGAAGGTTTTTATAGAGGAATAGAATTTGAATCAATTTATTTTATTCCTGTTACTAGAACTATTTGTGATAGATGTAATGGTACCGGTTATGTAATTAAAGATGGTATTGATCATACAATAAATAATCTTTATGAATATTACGGTGATGATCAGGAAGCAAGACAAGAATTTGTTGATGGATATAAAAATGGTACTTATGATAAACCATGTCCTGTAAATTGTTGTGGTGGTAATGCATTAACAATAGATTGGCATGCATTTATTAAAGCATACAATGAATTTCCAGCGGCAGAAGAAAATATTGTTAAGAATATTAATTGGCTTAACAAAGACATATCAGATTACCATAGACAATCAGCAGAAGATTATGCTGAAGCTAAATATTTTGGATTGTGCTAATGATAAAAATTGAAACATTAAAAAACGTAAGAACAGAAATTAGTCACTCTAATAGAGTTAAATATTATGTTCCAGTAACAAGATCAGTTAAAAAGGATTGGAATAATTATGAAAATGAAATTGTAGATTATCCTTTACAAAGTCATACTGATTTTCTTAGAAAATTATCTTATTGTGATAATCCTTTTTGGAAGATGAATAATCTTTTTGGTGGTAGTCTTATTTATAGTGATCCTAGTGTTTATATTCCAATTATAAATAATACTTGTCCTTTATGTTTAGGTTTTGGATCTCAAAATGGTTATTTATCTGAAACAGTTATTGATGATGTTAAATGTATTCCTTGTGATAATGGAATTATTCAAGAAATTAATTGGGCTGTATTTATTAACTCATATTTAAAAGAACCTGATAACGAAAAAATTATAATAGGATTTATGAATGGTCTTTTAGATATGATTGAAAGATGGAATGAAAAAGAATATTATCTTGATGAAGTTTATCAGTGTATGGCTATTGTTAATGAAATAGACGTTGAATATTTATATGGACATGAAGATGCATTAAAAATTATTCACGTTATGAAATCAAATAATATAGATGACGTATCTGCTGTTCAATATGTTAAACAAATAGATGAAGCAGATGCAATGGAATTTATTCGAGAGATTAAAGGAGAGCAAATGACATGGTAATTAAAGCTGAAGATAATGTACAGTGTGTGCATTGTAATAATTATATTATATATGATGCAGATAAAAAGATCTGGGATCTAGCTAGTAAAGATAGATTATTAAATTGTAAACATGAACAAAATGTTAATATTATTTGTAACTTTTGTGGAGATACATTTGCAGTAAATAGTGATAGAATATTTACTACACATAATGGTCGTAAAAAATGTTTATCATGTTCAGTAGTGTTATTTTAAAGTATAGATATTACCAGCTTATTAAAAATAAAGTATTGGAGAAAAAAATGGAAGAATTAGAACCAGTAGATTATAGTGAATGTATTAAGACTCGATATAGAGGTTTTGATATATATTTACAAGACATAATAGGATCACTAGAAGCCTATTCAATAATAGTTGAAGATGAAAGTAAAGGTATAAATGCAAGAATGTTTATGGGACCAGTAGTAAAAACTACTGATTACGGTGGACTTCAAAATGTATTAAAAGATTTAGTTAACCTAACATATAACTTTATAGATTGTCTTTTACTAAAAGATAAAACAAGAGAAATGGAAAATAATGATAATTGATTCAAATAAATTTGGAGATAAAGAACTTTGGAGAGTAAATTTACTCTTAGAGGTAGATGATGAATTTGAAGCTAGATTTTTATTAGAGAAATTAGGCGAATTATTCAAAGATGAATTAAAATTCAATAAATGGCATTACGAAGCAGGCAGGGATTTAGATTCAGAAGAAAAATTAAAAGAAATAAGAAACAATAAATAAAAACAACAGATAGGAATAAAGACAATGAAATATATTAAGATTACAAATACGGCAGAAAGTGTGCCAAGATTATATTTAGAAGTATTAGGAGTATCCACTAAAGCAGATAATGAAAAAACAATTGGACAATTTGGTTCAGGTTCAAAATTTGCTCCTATTTTTGCATTAAGAAAAGGTTGGGAATGGATAAATGTTGGCAATGATGCTAACGGTAGTTATACAATGTCTTATAAAATTGTAAGAGATGAAAATTCAGATATAGATATAGTTAATTTTGACTATAAAGATGAGTATTTAAAGCCATCTTCTTTTTCAATAAATGCTGGAGCAATAGGTTGGCAAAATCCTTTTATGGTATTTCGTGAAGCTTTTGCTAATGCTATAGATGCACATTTAGAATTTGGTGAAGATTATAGTATAGAAATAGTTAATGAAATTGGAGAACCAGTAGAAGGTAAGTTTTCTGTTTATTTAACAGCGGCACCAGAATTATTAGAAATTGTATATAATTTTGATAAGTATTTTTCTTTTAATAGAGAACCAATATTCACCAGTAATAAAGGTGGTAAGATTTATCATAAATTAGATAATGATGATAAAAATCTTCGTATATATCATAAAGGTGTTTTAGTTTATGGTCTTGAATTACTTAATGGTGATGTATCAGAACATGATGAAGATGATATTTTTTATTCATTGTTTGATTATGATTTACCATATGTCGAAATGGGTGAAGATAGAAGATTAGTTAATCCTTTAAATACTGAATTAAGACAAGTTTGTAATATGTTTTTACATAATGGACATTATAATTCAGATTTCTCTAACAATATTATTCAGTATATTATAGAGACAAAAGGATTTACATCAAAATTTAATATGAATTATGTCGATCCTGAGAGATTTGATAGTTTAAATTATTTCTGTAATTCCGATCCTGAGATTACTGATATTTATGAATGGGGTAATAACAATTACTTTACGGTATATCCTTGGAGTTATGATAATAATGATATCATAGAAGTAGATATAGATAAATCAGATGAATATCCAGAAGGTGAAATGCCTAATAGTTTTGCTATTGAATTTTACAATACGATGAAAGATAAATATATAGATGACGATCAAGATGAAGATGGTCTATATAGGATTTGTTTTGTTAATGAAGATGTTAATAACGATTTAGGTCAAGATTTATTTACAGCATTAACTGAAATTGGTGCATTACCAATAGTTGTTAGTGGTGCTGTTGCTAATTTAATTGAACATAGCGGTGGTAAGAACTATCTAAATAAAAATATGCTTAGTGAAAAAATTAATTATCCAATTAAAGAAGTAACTGGTGTTACTAAAAAGATTTTTGATTATGCATTGAATATAGTTTGTGACTATGATCCCAGAATTAAAAAAGTAAAAGTAGAAGTAATGAAGACTACTGAAAAGAATGCAAACATTAGAGGAAAAGCAATTAATTTAGATGCTATGACAAGATTAAGCATTAGTCGTCGTGATTTATTTGATCCAGAAGATTTAGAAGATTATATTGATCAACTTGATGATGAATTTAAGCCTACTATTTTAATTAACGAAAGCATAATAAAAGAGGATGAAATTAACGCTTTAATTGCTACTTTAATTCATGAATTGGATCATCATATTTCTGGTGCGGGAGATTATTCGAGAGAATTTAGAGATGTTGCAGATACAAGAATTGGTGATTTAGTTAGCCAAAAATATCAAGTATCATATGAAAATGAGAGAAAAGAAATAGATAAAGAAATAGCTAAATCAAGAGAGGAAGTGTAATGAGTTATTTTAATGATAAAGATATAGATCGTAGCGAAATAAGACGATCAAGAAAACGTAGATATATTGTTAAAGTTATTAATAGTAAATTTTGTATTATAGACACACATCAAGATGATGAAAAAACTAAAATAAGGTTTACATATAATAATGCAAAAGAGGCTATGAAACAATGTAGTGGATTAAATCATAGCGAACTTGATTTTGAAATGGAGAAATAAATGTACGACGATGATTTAAGAGAAATAATTGTTGATGCTAGAGACAGTTCTGTTCTAGAAAAAATTACGATTAGAGTTAGACCTAATCCTGTAGAAAATAATGTAAGATCTGTTGGAGATAATTCTTCAAGTATGACTGTTTTATTTAAAATTGGCACAGAGTATTTCTATCCAAACGTTCCTAATAATACTATTAGTGAAATATTGTTTAGTAATTCTATAGGTTCAGCTTTTAATAGGCTTATAGGAAACAATAAGAATATAAACTATGTAAAGGTAGTGTGATGTTTTGTGAGAATAGAAAATAGTAATAGTAGATCTGGTAAACCTAGAAGGTTTGTAGATCCAGCTTTTAAAGATAAAATTAGAAGAAGAGATGAGTATAGGTGTAGGATTTGTTTAAAGAAATCGTTTGAACTTAATTCTAAACTACAAGTTCATCATATTAGACCAGTAAGTATTGGTGGTAGAGATAGAGAAAATAATTTAATTACTTTATGCGATAAATGTCATAAAGAAGTTCATAAAGATATTGATGGTTGGATTAAACCATTAAGATCATATGTAGATTTATATAAAAAAACAGGACAAAGATATGCTCTTTGTAAGGAAGGTTAAAAATGGGAATACAACATTTAGGTAAAGAAAAAAACGATTTAGAAGCAATAGAGTCTTTTGAAAGATTTTCTATTAGATATAACGATCTCTTTAATGATTTAGATGAAAGTTATTTAGGATTACTTGAAGATGATGATGAAAAATCGGAAGATACATTTAACAAATTATATGAAGTTTTATGTATAGATATGACTCAAACATTTAATATAGTTTTTTCTACTGGAGGACCACAAGAGTCTTTAGAAGTAGAATGTTATTTACATTATAACGAAATGGGTGCATTAGATGAATGGAGTATTAAAAGCCTTACTTTTATTTATTTGCCTTGGTATGATAGAAAAGAAATACCTATTGAAGAAGGTGATGCATTTTATGATATTTGGAAAAGATATGCAGAATTACAAATAGAACCTATTATGGAGGCGAAATTATATGTCCTATCTTGAACCATTAAGTAATAAAGAAAGAATGCGAATGAGATTATTTTTGCAAGATCTTGAAAGTAAACAATGTAAATCTACAGAAGATTATATTAGATATATTGAATATAAAAGACTAGTTGATCATTTATGGAGAACATCATGAATAAGAATATAGCATCTATTATAAGAAACTATAACAATTCTCGTAAAGCTAATGCTGCATGTGAGAAGATATTGAAAAATATGAAAGATACTTATAAAGTTAAGGTCCAGGATTTTAGTGATAGTGGTTCCAAAATATCTACTAAAAATGTACGTTAAGAATAAAAAAGTTTCAGGGGCGTTCAAAAGTTAAAATTAATTGTTGATTGTATCTATAGTATTACATTAAAGTAATGGGCGATATAGATACTATCGCAATATATTAAGGGTGGTGGGTTTTTTATGTTTTTGTCTTTCCCCACCACCCTTAATTATATATCTAAAAGACATAGAATAGGATAAGTTATGAAAAAATTGTTAGAAGAAAACCTTGTTGGTTGTCCATGCAGGGGAATTAAGAATAGCAAATGTAATTGCCATAAAGATGAATATTTCTGTATTTGTCAAAAGCATTGTCAACCAACAAAATTATTACCACACAAAAAGAATAGGATAATGAAATGAGTATAAAAAGAAAATTAGCGGGTCATTGTGCAGTTGATTCAGGTCAATTAATATTAATAGATCCATGTTATGTTAGAGAAGATAGTCCAAGTAAATCATTAAGTATGATAAAACTATATGAAGAGATTTGTGAGGTTTCAATAAAAGATAATTTTGGACCTATTATGAATAATTTAGCAATAGTTACAAGTACTGGTTACGGTGATGGTTATTATCCTGTTTATGTTAATTTTAATGATAGCACTAACAGAGTAGAGTCACTTGAAATTAAATTTATTTATGATGAAGATGAATTAGATGACTAGTTTTTCAAGCGAACAAGAAGAATTAGAAAGTAGGGCTCAAAGTATTGTTGACAATGAACCTTATGTTAAAGCTAAAAAAATCATTGACGCTTTAAATGAAAAATGGGGACATACAGATGGACCAAGAGCAATAGTTAAAACTTATAGGGATCTTTATTATTATCCTAAAGAAATAGGTTGTCCTTATTGTAATTCTAATTGTTTAGATCAAATTAAAATACCTACACCATTAGAAGATAAAGATCCTAATGATAAACCTAATCATGTTTGTGAAGGTTGGTGGGTAGATTGGGTAGAAACTAGAAAGAGATGGTATAACCGTTTTGATTAAGAAAGGAACTAAATGAAAAAAGTACCAGAAGGTATGAAAGATGTTAATGAGGCATTAAATGCTTTACATATCATTTCTCATATGTTTGGGGACTTAAATAATTACAATTCTCAGGACGTTTTAAGAAAATTAAACCTTTTAGGTTATTCTGACGATGCTGGGTTTCATTTATTATGGTATCTAATTCATGTTATTTATACAGAATTAGAAGAAGTAGTTGGTGGTGCTGTAGATTATTTAAGTGATTATGAAATAGAAATTCAAGATGTTTTGTTTGAAGAAAAACCTAATCCTTTTGTTGAAGCAGTAAAACTTTTATATTGCATGGATGAAGATATAGATTTAGGTGGGATTAAACCTTCTTGGCAAAAACATTTTAAAGCTAGATATAGAAAGTTATGGAGAAAGTTAATTAATCGTCATGACTCATCTGTACCCTATTGGAATAAGATATTGGAGTAAGATATGGGAGATTTTATATGGGTAGTATTTAGATGGCTGATTGTATTATTTCTATTTTCGCCAATTATAGTAATGATTTTACCTGTTATTTTAATAATGGGTTTTTTATGGGTATTGTTATTATTGAGTTTTTAAAAGATGAAAGGAAGAATTATGTTTAAATTAATTAAAAATAGACAAGATAGTATATATATAAGTTTGGCTTATTTGATAATATTGTTAAGTGTAGGTTATATAGGTTATCATACATGGATCTGGATATTTTAATGGCATCATATGAAGATTATTATATAGTTGAATATAGATATGCTGTTAAAGTTCCAGCTAACAATAGTAATAAAAATACACCAATGTTAGCAGTTTCTACTGCAAATAATATTTGTGAAAGAACACATGGATTTAGACCTAATAATTGGTTTGCTCGTGTTTTTAAATATAGCAGTAAAGATGGAGTTCCAGGAGTAGATAAAGAATATTTTTATAACCCTCATGGAGTTACTATAAGAGAAGTTGATGCTAATTGGTTAGATCACGAAGAAATAATAAAAAACAACCTAGAAAAGGAAAATGAAAATGAGTGAAATAGATAAGACATTTGGAGAGGCTATAAATGAAGAAGCCATTAAAGTTGATTATGAAGTATTGCTGGCAAGGTTATTAATATCACCAGCTTTTACTAAAATAATTAATCAAAGAATAGATCATTATTTAAATAATAATCAATCTACTTTAGATGATACTTTAGCAAGTATATTAAATAGAGAAATTGAAGATAAGATTAAAGATAAACTAGATCAAAGCTTTGAAGAATTTGAAGAAGTTATAGCATCAAAGTATTATGATAAAGAAGATACTAGAGATAAAATTGAAGATTATCTACGCGACTATGATTTTGAAGATAAAATTCAAGAATACTTTCAAGATTATTTTAATGGTTGGTTTGAAGATTCCTATGAAAATACAGATACTATAACTAGTAATAGTATTGAATTAGTTGTTAGAGAACAAGTATCAGATTTATTAGAAACAGTACCAGATAATCCTAATGGTTTATGTAATGTTGGTGAGTCTGCTAAATCAGCTTTAATAACATTACTTACTAAACATATAAATGTAGATGAAGTAATTACAGAAAATAGAATGGTTCTTTTAGAAAGAGCATTAGAAGAAAAACTTAAAGAAAATACAACAACAGAAGAGGAAAAATAAAATGGAAACAAAATATTCCAAAGAACATATAAGAAAAGCAATTGATGACGAAATAATTGTAGGAGATGGGCATACTATATTTGCTCCAGAATTCTATAAAGATTATTTTGATGTAGAAAGTATTACTAATAGACAATATTCTGGTGAAGGTAAATATACTTTATTTGATAATGTTACTGGCGAACCAGTAGAATATATTGATGGAGTTTATAATTTGACTTTTCTTGAACGATTAGCATATGACTTAAATATAGAATATCGTTCATTTAGTGGAAGAGGCTTTCAAGCACAAGGTATTGTTAAAGCATTAAAGGAATGGTGTGAATATGAATCAAATGATGAATGATAATTTAATGGATTATCTCAATTGCTTTCTATGTGAAGAATATTTATTAGATTCTGAAAATAGAAAAGTAAGTGGTAGAGATTTTCATGACGAATGCGCAACGGAATATATTAAGGAGAAAATTTAAATGTCCGAAGTAGGAAAAAGAGTAAAATTAATGTTTACAAGTGACCCTTACACTCAATTAAAAAGAGGTGATGAGGGTATTATTACAAAAATTAGAACAGATCATATTGGAGATGAAGTTGTTAGTATAAAATGGGACAGTGGTTCTAATTTATCATTAATAACAGCAGAAGGCGATATGTATGAAATTATAGAGGAGAAATAAAAATGCCAAACCATTGCGAAAATGAATTATTAATTGTTGGATATGCTAGTGCTATAGATGATTTTATATCTCAAATTACTGTTAGAGATGAAGAAGCAATTAAGCAAATGGAATCTTTTTATGGTGATATTCATCCAGTAAAGATATTAGAAAACCTTTATCCTTGTCCAGAGGAATTAAAAAATGTTAAAGCTAATTTTTTGTCACCTGAAGAAGATGATGATGAAGGTAAAGCGAAGGCATTAAATGTAAAACTTTATGGTCATGCAGATTGGTATAGTTGGTGTAATGATAATTGGGGCACTAAATGGGGTGACTATGAAGGAAGATTAACTGATAGTGATTATATTTTAAATGATTACTTGAAGTCAAATAAACTTTATACTTTAGACTATGATAATGGTAATAAAGTTATTTTGGACCCTTCTGTTGCATTAGATCAACAATTTAAATATGCAGTTATAGATTTTCAAAGTGCATGGAGTCCGCCTTCAAATGGAATACAATTTATTAGTAGTGTATTTCGTGATATTAATTTTTATCTTTATTTTTCTGAACCAGGAATGAATTTTATGGGTTTTGATGAATATCAAAATGGAGAATGTTTAGGTACTGATACTGTAGATATGATTGAAACTGTAGATAATAGAATGGGTAATTTAGAATGGATTGTTGAATCAAGATTTGGAGATGAATAATTATGAGAAGAAAAACATATGAACATATTATTAGAAAAAAAGTTAAGAGACCCGGTGTCCATGCGAAAAAGGGTAGTTCTAAAATGAAAAGTTCAAAATTATATAAGAAAAAATATAAAGGACAAGGTAAACCATAATGAGTAACGAAAGTACAGAATATTCTATATGCTTTGAAGTATTAGCTGAATTTGAAATAACAGTTGAAGCAGAAAGTGAAGAAGAAGCAGCAGAAATATTTTATGCAAATATTAAACATTCTGATGGAAGTATTAACTGGAGAAACATGAGTGAAGGTTTTATACAGGAAATAGAAACAGCAAAGATTAAGGATATATACTAATGGAAGATAATAATAAAGATAAGATAGATGAATTTCGAGAGTTTGGTGAAGTAGTTAAAGATTCATATTTGCTTTCTTTGGGATTAATACAATCTTTTGTAGCAAAAGGTAATAATTCTTCTAATAATATGATTGACTATATTGCATCGTATGGAGAAATTGCTAAAAATCCTCAACTAGTTATAGGTTCTGTATTAAGTCATTGTAAATTTTTAATAGATATTTGTGCAGAATCTATGGGATTAGAGGAAAACGAAATGATGCAACATTATGCTTATCATTTTTATGCAAATGTATTACCAGATATTGAATCACTTTTTGGATCAGATCTTGATAGTAAAAGTTACGATCAAGTTATGGAGTTAATAAGAGATACAGGATTAGATAGCGTTTTTAATATAGACACTAGTAAAGTGGAGGAAGAAAATAATGAGTGAAGATGAAAAAGAATTTGAAGATGAAGAAGAATTTGACCCTGACCATTGGGATAATAGTTGTCAAACTTTACAAAATAAATTTAATACAGGCTGGGAGTGGCTAGAAAAAAATGGATAAATTAACTAGAGAAGATATTGATGTTATAGAAGATGAGCAATTATTAAAAATGGCTCGTCAATCTATAACTAAACCTGAAGATTTTGGTCATTGGGGAAGATCGGATATGTTTAATACTTGGGGTTTTGGTGGAATAGATTATCATTCTCAGTCAAGACTTTATGATAAACATAATTGGAACGCTTTAATAAGAATATTTAAAGCTGACTCTTTAGGTATCATTAAAGATGATATTTTTGATATAGATAAAGATGATCTTGATACAGAAAATTATAAACATTGGGCTGTTGGTGAAATTGACAGAGTAATTGTTAAGGTATTAAAAGATTTAGATAGAGGTTTAGTAATAGATAATATTGCTGACTCCTTTAGAATAATTTGTTGGTTTCATAATTGTTTAGAAGATTATCCTATTTTCAATGAAGATGAATATTGGGAAGAGTTAACCGAAATGAAATTAGAAAAGGCTGAAGAAATCCTTAACTATTTTGATATAAAAGAAGATCGTTTTATTGATGATCGTTTAGATATTGTAAGTACATTTTTATATGAAATTGAAGAGCAGTTATGTTTAACTGATGAAGAAGTTTTAGAAATTTACCCTGAGTATATTGAAGAACAAATAAATAATGGTGAACTTATAGTTGATGATTTAATTCTCTTTGAAGAGAAGAAAAAAGAATGTACAGGACAAATTAAATTGGAAGGAATAGAATAATGAGTACAATTCAACCGTTAAATAATGAAGCAATGACTAGAGAAGAATATCTTAGAATTCAAGAAGAGAGAATAAAAGAAATGAAGAATAAGAAAACTTCTGCAGGAATTAAATCAAATATTACCGATTCTGGTAGATATTTGTAAGATATTGTAAGTTTTTTGATATAAAAAGGAATATATTATGATAGAAAGTTTTGAAATTACTGAAGTAACTTATGATGATGGTAAGACAGTTTATTTTTATGAGATTGATTTTTGCTTGGGAGAAAAAGATAAAGATATAGAACAACAATGCAGTATGCGTTCGTGTTCTTATCCAAGTAGAAATAAAGCTTTAATTGCTGCTAATAACTATTTACTCAATGTTGAAAGAGATTATATGTGGTTACAAAAGAGAACAGGTATTAATTATGGTTATGAACAGGTGGTTTGATAAAGCTAAATGTAAAGAAGAGAATATCCCTACAGATAAGTTTTTTCCTGATCGTGGAGGAACATTAGAAGTAAAATATGTTTGTCAAAATTGCCCTGTATCTAAACCTTGTTTAGAATATTCTTTAAGAAATAGTTCTAAATTTGGAATATGGGGTGGATTATCTGAAAATCAAAGAAGAAGGATTAGAAGTATAAAGTGGAAGCAAGAAGATAATCCTAATGTTGACAATATGTCTCTCAGCGAGATAATAGAGTTAATTGGAGTTGATATGTCTAGATTAGATGATGAACAATTAGTACCATTTTCTGGTGAAGGTTTTTATAGGTAGGTAAGTAATGGAAGAGTATAAGAAAATAACTTGGATATTAGTTGTTGCTTTAGTTCTGGGAATATTTGCTTTGAGTAAATGTGAAAATGATCGTAAAGAATTAACTTCTCCAGAAGTGTTAACGCAAAATATATCTTATAGTGTTGAAACTACTAGTACGACTACTAGTACGACTACGAGTACAACTATTTATGAAGGATTAGATTTAAGTATTCTAGAAACTATAACTACAACCACAGTTGAAGATATTTCTGAACCTACTTTAGAAGAATTAATACATGAGTATTTTTTAGAAGAAGATTGGGAGTGGGCATTTAGAATTACTTTTTGTGAGTCTAGTGCACATAAAGATGATACTTATAGTGATGCTATTCATATAACATCAAATGCTTCTGGTTGGTTTCAACATTTACCTAAATTTTGGGAAGAGAGATCTATTAAAGCAGGCTTTGAAGGTTTTGATATATTAGATCCTATTGCTAATGTTGGAGTTGCTAGTTGGTTATTTTATGAAGGAGGTGGACCTAGACATTGGGTTTGTAAATAGTTTTTATTATTGGAAGTTAAATTATTTATTGTTGTTACAATAATATTATATTGGAATACATATTTTATTTATTTAGAAAGTTATATTTTTATGAAAACAAAACAATCACCTAGAAGGGTGAAATTAGATTTAGAGTTAACAGAAGTTCAATGGTATGCATTAATGAATGCTGTTGAAGATAGAATTGAAGTTATGAATGACCTATGGGAAGATGAAAAAGAATTAGGTGATTCTCAAACTTATGGAAGATCTTTTATTAATAAAAAGAAATCAGTAGAAGCCTTAAAAGAAATACTTTTAAGCAAAGCTAATTGCCAACCTCATTTAAAAAATGGTTGGAGAAAGGGTAGATAATATGGGTTACTATGTTGAAGTACAAGAAGAAACCTTAAGAATACCAGCAGAAAATTTTGATAAGATTGCAATTAGATGGAGGGCAATGAATGCACCTATGTTTAATTGTTTAAAAGAAGGTGGTAGTTTTAGTCCTATTAAAGGAGAAAGTACTTATTGGTATTCATGGATGCCAGAAGATTATGATAAAGAATTATTAGATGATAATCCAGCATTTGTTGAATATGTTCTTAATCATTTAGGTTTTGAATTTGATCATGACTTAGATGGAAGTTTAGTTAATTTTAGTTATCATTCTAAAATAGGTGCAGAAGATTTATTCTTTGAATTCGTATCAGAATTAATAGAAGGATATATTGTTTGGTGTGGAGAAGATGGTGATAAATGGATGATTGAATATGGTAATTATTTACCTATAAATTATAATGTAATAGAAACATTTGAACCTATTGTTAGAAATGAAACTATAGTTGATGAAGATCAAGATTTAGATCTTGCCACTAAGATAATAACTGAAGATATAGATGAAGGTGTCAAAAATGATACTGATTTTATTAATCACGTTATAGATCATGTTAACGTAAATGTATCAAGAATAAAAAGGTATCAAGATATGAGAAGCAATTTTAAAGATGCAACAGTAAATCAAGTAATAGATATAGTAAAGCCCGAAAGGAAGGCTTAAGATGAATTTTGAAAGTTACCACGAGTTATTAAAAGCACAATCAGACATGATGAATAAAGAGTTAGACGTTTTGTTTGGTGCAAAAATAAGTAAAGCAGAAGCAGTAATAGAATATGATGATGTTTATCCTTATATAGAAGTAGAGGTTGAAGATAAAGATACAACCTTTGTTGCTAGATTAGATATATTACAAGATCCAGAAGGTAATGGACCAGGTTTTATTGCTGGGGTAAGAGAATTAAATGAAGCTATTAATAACAATAATGAGGATGAATAATTATGAAAATGAATATACACGAAGCAGCAATAAATTTTCTTGAAGGTGGAGAAGTAGATGAAGAATCTTATGAATATTTATGGTACACATTACCAGAAAAAACTAAGAACTTCTTTAGGATATGTGTGGAATATAACATAGACATTCCAGATGAACTAATGTTTAAATTAATGTTTGATCATGTAAAATGTCTTGTAGATATAGACATATCTGATGATAGAAAAAATCAACTAGGCGATATAGATAAACCTGTAGAGTGGGGTATTGAATCTGAATTATTAACTAAAAGTAATGTTTACAAATTAAGTGATAAGGTAGAATAATGGTTGGAGTAGCAAAACTATATAGAGATGAACCTGTATTTCAATATCAAGTATCATTTACATATCAATATTTTGGAAAAGAAACTGATATAGATAAAATAGAATTACCGGATTTTGATGAAATAGATAGTGAAGGTAATTTTACTTATTTGTATAAGGGTTGGAGATGTGTTGATGGATATATGGGGGAGATAGAACAACTCAATTATTTTGACGACGAAGAATAATATTTAAAGCTCTAACTTATCAGTTGTATCACATAAAAATATATTCACGGTCCCTGAATAAATATAACTGAATAAGATTAGATAAAAGTCCCGACTATGAGAAATTGTAGTCGGGATTTTTTATGCCCAAAATTATTATTCTGAATTAGAAATTAAAGCTAACGCGGGCATGCATTCAAATTGCTAATTATTAAAATTAAGTGCGACAACGAAATCGGGGGATAAGAATAGTTATAACCCATAGAGTAATCCATAGAGAAGATTGTTTCTCCCTAGATGATATTAAACATAAAAACTATCTCAAAACCCCCCACAGAGCACTTAAATAGCCTCTCAGATTAAAATAACGATAGCATCTGACTGGTCATATAAAACAAACACTTATAATATTACCTATTTTAATAGGTTTTCACAGATGTATTGTAATTAAATAAACTTTTTTTATTTCTTTTTGTATTTATTAAAGCTTTTATGTAGGTTCTGGGAGGGTATTTATTGTTACTCTCTCTATAGAGAATAGACACTTAGGTCCGATTATATATATATTTTATTTATTTATATTAGGGTTGGCCGGGGAATTAAATGTGGGCCGTATAATGTCTCCGTTATAAGAATAATTCTAGTTAATAGTATTTATTATTAATATTTTTTATCTTTCATTTCTTCCTCTGATAGATATCGTTTAGAGATTGCAATAAACTTATTCCGTTTCAATTGCTTTAACTTTGGACCGTAAAAATAATGGGGGAAAATAACTCTAACATTTCAGACCTACATTTATACTAATTACAGATACCTTTGATAAAAACAGATAAGGAATAAAGAGTAGATTTATCGTGTAGGGATATCTATATAAATATCTTTTATATATTATCAGCCAACCTAATCGCCAACTTATATCTCTAACAATAGCTTCCAATACTTATCTTTAAAATTACATAGGTGTAACTTGTAATATATATCGCCCACACTTATCTATAACTAATTCCGTTCATCTTGGAACATATAAAAAAAGTTTATATTTGTGGGGAAATATATACCCACCCTATAATGCCAAACCATTAAAGATAATACTTTTTAATAATAATTATTAATAACAAAAAGTGTTAGGAAATAGCGCATTAAATTAACGGAAATAATTAACAATAATTTTTCGGGTACAAGGGCTGCGCCTTCTCCTTCGTCGAATACCCGCAAAGATTAATAGTAATTCGTGGGGAAAAATATACATACAATATAATGGTTAAGTATTAATAATATTTTGCGGGTACAAGTTTGCCCTTCGGGTTCCTTCGGAATACCCGCCAAACTAAAAGCTATTTGTGGGGAAAAATATATACACAATATAATGCTTAAGGATTAATAATATTTTGCGGGCACAAGTTTGCCTTTCAGGTTCCTTCGGAATACCCGGCCAATTATGTATAAAACATATAAAAGGTGTGTGTGGGGAAAAATATGCACTCTATATAATAAATATATATTAAAGATTTTTGCTATCGTGACTCCGGCACGATAGCGAAGCTACGCTAGGGATATGTCTACTCAATATAATCTATAGTTATATTAATTTTCATTAGTATTCAACACCGTCATTGGGCGAGCCACGAACGACAGCCCTTGAGCCTTGAGAGGTGCCACATAAAAATTGCAGCTGAGACATTTATAAAGTAAGAAGCCCCTCGCATCTGCGAGGGGCTTGGTGGATATTACGCTTTACTAGTTTGGTTCTGGTGCCAAGTCGCTAGTGGCGACTCCGTTCACCCTCAAGGGGTTCAGTTTTTGATGAGTCTAAGAGCTTCTAAGCGAAACTTGAGGCACGCCGGTTTCAGGGTGCCAATTAATGGCAACCTTGGAACCTTCCGCAACTACTTCAGTAACCACTAGGTGGCGGAAGTGTTTGCGGATTTCGGCTGCATAGGATTGCTTAGCGTTCTTAAATTCTTCTTCTGACTTATAGTCAGACTCAAGAACCGTGAACGGAGTAACACTCAAAGCTTGACCGGCTTTAAAAGCCTTGGTCAAAGCATCTAGCAAGCCTTGCTCATAACTAGCAACGGCACCCCTGCGAGATTTCGCAATGGCACCGAGGTCAATTATTTCGCCCCACTCATCAGATATAGGATTTCCCATAAAAGAATTATGCTCCACAGACCTATTTGGTTGCATAGCTATTTGAGCGCCGGTCATCATAGGGCTTCTCGGATTGCTAAGTGAATAAGTTATATCCATATGAAATAAGTTACCTTCATAATCAAGAATTAACACACTTTTTTTCAAATTCTTTAATATTCGAGGAAGGTCTATTTATTTGAAATACTTTCAATTAAGACATTTAATGCAAAAAAGTCGGTTCTGAGAAGCCACCATTGAAACAAAATTGAACTTCGGTGGACTAATACACCATCTAAAAAGTTTTAACCACCAGGGGGAGCATTATTCTTTCAAAACACTTTCCGGGGCATGCATTAAAGTCAGGCAATAGCTATAACAAATTTTCCTACCGCAAAAAGTTATAAGGAAGCGAGCCACGAACGACAGCGTTTGTCTTCCACCAGCTTCCGAAAACTTACCCATAAACGCCAAGAAGCCCCCACGCCGTAGCGTGAGGGCTTCGAGTGAAGGGATCTGCTTAGGAATAACTAAGCAGTTGTACTTGCGGGTATCCGCCTTCTGGGTGCCAATGAATTGATACTTTGCCTTCGGCTATCAAACCATCATGACGAAGGTTGTTGACATGCCTACGGATTACCGCGCCTATCCGTTGTTTCTCGTTTGCCATATCCTTCTCGCTAGAGAATATTTTAGGATCTACTCGGTAGGCAGTAAGCGCGGCTGCTTGCCCGGCGCTTAAGGCTTCACAAAGGAAGTCAAGGAGGCTTTGATCTAGTTGAACAGTCGCCCCCCTGCTTGCCTTCTGAACTTCGGAAACGTCTATAACGCTCCCCCAATTGGTACTCATGTTTTTACTCTACTTTCTGCCACAAAGGTGGCGGTTGTGTTTACTCTTTAAATTATAAACATAGTTCAAAGCCAAACGCAACTACCAAACTTCTAGTACCAGGAATAGATATATTTTTAACTATAAATATGTACTCAATGTGTGCATATGTGCACACAATTTTCGCGGGAAGCGAGCCAACGAACGACAGCGTTCTAGTCCTGGGACAAGGCTTATAGTGTTCGAGGGACTGGTATTCCACCAGCTTTCCAAAACTTACCCCATAAACGCAAAAAACCCCCACGCCGTAGCGTGAGGGTCTTAAGCGAGGGGACCAGTTAAGATTTAAAGCTGATCTGTGGGTAATCCTCTTCTGGGTGCCAGTTGATGGATACCTTCTCGTTAGCAATCAGTTGCTCATCACGAAGATGATTGACGTGCCTGCGAATTACTGCACCGATGCGCTGACGTTCGTTGCCTGCATCTTTTTCATCAGAAAACTTCTTAGGGTCTATCTGAAATCCAGTAAGTGCTACTGCTTGACCATTGCCAAGCGTGGTTTGCAAAAAGTCAAGTAGCCCCTGCTCTAGTTGAACAGTCGCACCCCTTTTTGCCTTTTTAACTTCGGAGATGTCTATTGCCTCTCCCCAGTTATCCATTGTTGCCATTGTCTTTATCCTTCTGCCACATAGTGGCGGTTGTGTTTACTCTTGACATTGTAATCAAACTTTTAAACTAAATGCAACTAATTAAGTTTCTCGGTAGTCGATAGTTCATAATTCAGTACTAGCTACAGAAATATTCATATTAAACATTGTCATGCATGCATGCACAATTTTGTGGTCAGCGAGCCAACGAACGACAGCCCAAGATCCAAAAACAGACGAGATCCCCAACTTCCAAAAACAGACGAGATCCCCAACTTCCCCCATAAACGCCAAAAAGCCCCCTCAGAAAGGATCTAGTGCTGACAGGAACCTATGAGGGGGCTTTAAGGGAGAAGATTATCTACGAGAATGAAACCTGCGGATAATCTTCTTCAGGATGCCAATTAGTCGAAACTTTAGCATTGGCGATTAATTTCTCATCACGGAGATGAGAAACGTGACGGCGAATTACTGCACCGATTCTTTGTTTCTCATTGGCTACAGCATCTTCAGTCTTGAACTTTTTATGATCAATCTTGTAAGCCGTGACTTGTGCCGCTTGTCCGTTGTTGAGTATTTCCTGCAAAAAGTCAAGTAGCCCCTGCTCTAGTTGAACAGTCGCACCTCTCTTTGCTTTCTTTATTTCCGAGGGGTCTATGGCCTCGCCCCATTGATTGTCAATAACAAAACCTCCTTAAGGTTTAATAGTTGTTTATTGCATATATGAAGATACAGGCTTTTAAGATAAACAACAACATTTAATTTTTTCGGTAGTCAATAGTTCCTAATTCAGCTCCTGCTGCTTAATCAGTTAGTGTTTTGTCTTAGACCAGGACGATTAACTATCGTTTTGAAATATCCACTTAATTCATACCAGGGAGAACAACAATTTTTCCTACCGTTAAAAGTTATAAGGAAGCGAGCCAACGAACGACAGCCCTAGATCCAGGAACAGCGATACAGTTCTCGAGGCGAGGCTATTAACCCATAGAAAGTAAGAAGCCCCTCGCGTCTGCGAGGGGCTTGAGTTTTGTTCTGTTGCCAAGTGCTTGCTAGTCACTCCGAGTCTTGCTCATATTGTGAGTTGCCTATTTGTTGTTAAGCGAAACTTGAGGCACGCCGGTTTCGGGATTCCAATTTATAGAAATCTTAGAACCAGCAGGAACTTTTTTGAGTTCCACCAAGCGGTTAAAGTGCTTACGCAATTCTGCCGCATTAGTTTGCTTAGCATTGCGGTAATCGTCTTCTTCTGCGTAGTCAGAAGCAAGTACCGCCATAGGTGTGCACGCTAATGCTTGACCCTTACCGAGTGTTTCAGCAAGAGCATCAAGCAAGCCTTCCTCATATGTCGCCGTAGCGCCACGAGAGGCTTTAACGATCTCACTAAGGTCAATAGATGACCCCCATGAAGTTGCCAATGCAATCAAGTATCCTTCCTGCCCTAGTGGTTGCCCAATAGCGTCAGCGATGGGCGTGGCGCTAGTTCTATTGAGTGGTGATATCTCCATGCCTTATTCCTATCGTCATAATTTATATTTTCAAACATATTTTATTTTCTTAAGTTCTCGATAGTTCCTAGTTCAGGACTAGCTACAGAACTATTCCTATTAAAAATTGCCATAAGTTCATACTAAATTTTGCGGTCAGCGAGCCAACGAACGACAGGCTTCTAGTCCTGGGACTAGCAAAGTTCCAAACTTTAATCCATGAGAACCCCAACTTTTACCAGCCCAACTTTTCCACCTGCTGGTTGGAAAAAGCAAAAAGCCCTCATGCCGGAGCATGAGGGCTTTAAGTGAAAGAGACTATTTAAGATTTAAAACTAATCTGAGGATAGTCTTCTTCAGGGTGCCAATTGATTGACACTTTTTCGTTGGCTATTAGTTGCTCATCACGAAGATAATTAACGTGCCTACGGATCACTGCACCGATACGTTGGCGTTCATTGCCAGCATCTTTTTCGTCAGAAAACTTTTTAGGGTCTATCTGAAATCCAGTGAGCGCCACTGCTTGACCAGCGCCAAGCGTGGTTTGCAAAAAATCGAGGAGCCCCTGCTCAAGCTGAACGGTTGCACCCCTTTTCGCTTTCTTAATTTCTGAGATGTCTATTGCTTCACCCCAGTTATCCATTGTTGCCATTGTTTTTCTCTTTCTGCCACATCTGGTGGCGGTTATGTTTACTCTTGAGATTGTAACCAAACTTTTAAACTAAACACAACGATTTAACTTTCTCGGTTATCGATAGTTCCTAATTCAGTACTAACTACATAACTATTCGTATTAAAAACCATCGCGCATGTATGCACAATTGGGCGGTCAGCGAGCCAACGAACAACAGCGTTCTAGTCCTGGGACTTACCCCATAAACGCAAAAGGCCCTCATGCCGGAGCATGAGGGCCTTAAGCGAGTGGATTAGTTAAGACTTGAAACTAATCTGCGGATAGTCCGCTTCTGGGTGCCAATTAATAGACACTTTCTCATCAGGGATTAATCCTTCATCACGAAGATGATTAACATGCCGACGAATAACTGCCCCAATGCGCTGGCGTTCATTGCCTGCGTCTTTCTCATCAGGGAATTTTTTAGGGTCAATAGTGAAACCAGTAAGTGCTACTGCTTGACCAGCACTTAAAGTTTTAGAAAGGAAGTCAAGAAGCCCCTGTTCTAAATGAACAGTCGCACCCCGTTTCGCTTTCTTAATTTCGGAGAGATCTATTGCTTCTCCCCAGTTGTCTAATGTTGCCATGTCATAACCTTTCTCTTAGTTGAATATGACATATCCGAGGATACATATTTTTAATATAAACAACAACATCCAACTTTCTCGAACCTGGTAATCCTTATTTAAGTTCCAGCTGAATAACTATTCGCATTAAATATTGCCATGCACGCATGCACAATTTTGCGGTTTAGCGAGCAAACGAACAACAGCCCTATTTTCCACCTGCTGGTCGGAATAGTGGCTCCTCGAACACTCAAGACAAGACCCCATAAAGCAAAAAAGACCCTCATGCTGCAGCTGCAACATGAGGGTCTTTGTTAGGTGCCTTATGGAATTGTCTTAGTCCAATCAAAACTGATAGCGCCATCTTCTCTATTGCCATGCTGAATGATCGCTTGGGTAAGACCGATATAGAAGCGGGCATAATCTTCTACAGAAATATCTGCTTCCTCTACTTCCCTCTCATCTACATAACCAATATCAACACCGCTATCTGGATTGTAGTCAGCGAGCCATATCGCTCGTTTGCCGCCACCATCTATTACTTCTTGTAGGTCTGCTACATCAGCCTGAACGTGCATAAGGCAGTTCAGCATTCCCTCGCCATATTCGTCATAGACGACAAATGAGTCAATACACCAATTAACACCATTATCGCTATTCATGGTGTAGACGTAATAAACATCATTAAGGGTCTTAGCAATAGCGAACCCTCTAAATAGGGGTGCAATATCTAGCCCGATATGTATACAGGCTAATTTCCACATAAGAGGCATTGCGCCATCATGTAAACCGTTTAGATTTACTAGCCCTCCTCCTGATCCGTAAACGTTCATAATTTTTAACCTCCAAAGTTAAATGTTTTTAATATGACAAAACTGATCGTATCCAACTATTAACACAAACAACAACATTTGAATTTTACGACAGTAGATAATCCTTATTTAAGTTCTAGCTGCATAACTATTCGTATTAAATATTGCCATGCATGCATGCACAATCTGGCGGTTTAGCGAGCAAACGAACAACAGCAGAACTCGTTGCAGCTGCAGCTCCTGATATGCACCCACACAAAGAAGAAGACCGGCTCCCCCGAGCCGGTCTTCTTTAGTAGTTTGTTCTGTTGCCAAGTGCTTGCTAGTCACTCCGGTTCCTCGTTTAAGAGTCAGATGGACCGAGAATCACCCTTTAAGCGAAACTTGTGGAACGCCGGTCTCTGGGTGCCAATTTATGGACACCTTTGAACCGTCAGCGATCAGTCCCAATTCAACCAAGCGGTTGAAGTGCTTCCTGATCTCTGCAGCGTTGGCTTGTTTCGCATTGGCGTATTCTTCGTCAGTCTTAAAAGACTCTTGAAGAACTGCCAATGGTGACACTGCAAGTGCTTGACCGTTACTGAATGCCTCAGTAAGTGCGTCAAGTAGTCCCTGCTCGTAGGTCGCTGTTGCGCCACGACGAGACTTTGCAATCTCGGATAGGTCAATTGCTTGACCCCAATCCGTTGCCATAAGATCACGTTTCCTTCCTGCTCTACTAATTGCTACCGGAGCTGCAACGATGAGCGGGGCGTTGCTGTTTGGTAGTGGTGATATCGCCATAAAGAAATTATGGCATAACTGATTAGATCAAGTCAAGTCATTATTTTTAAGTTCTATCTATTCACCAATGTTTATTAAAAGCCTTTGCGCATGCATGCACAATCTTGCGGTTTAGCGAGCCAACGAACAACAGCGAGCGGTTGGGGATTATGTATTAAAGCTATAATGTCCTTGTATATAGTTTCTCTGACGTTAAAGGGAGAGAGTGAGCGGGCCACGAAACACAGCCTGCTGGTTAAAGGCTACTAAGCAGTTCCCCGCCTAGATATGAGAACCAGAATACGAACACTGCCAATAAAGCGCTGACAGCGATCCTACGCCGTCTATAAATCGGATCTAACATTATCTATTCTCCCTGTCTAGTCTCCGCGCTTCTGCTAATGCTTCAGCGTGTGTGTCGTGTACGCTACGAACGTAGTTACTATGTCCAATATGGAACACTTCCCATTTACCCTCATAGTCGTAACTAGGCTTTATATCCCATTTGGTTTCTTTATATTTAGCCATGATGTCTCCTCATCTGTTGCTTATAAATTACAGATTAATTTAATAGTTATAGTCTTGTCAAGCATTTAATAAATACCTATTAAAAACACCGTATCTATATGCCTAAATTCCCCTGACGTTAAAGGGAGAGAGCGAGCGAGCCACGAAACACAGCCTTATTGATCGTTTGTGTGGTCGAAGTAGCACGCGATATGGAAGGCATGATGCATTGTTATTACGAACTCTCTATGAGCGGTCTCATGGTCAGAATAGAGATCCTCCTCGCAGTGCCAACAGCGGGGTTGATTAGCCACCGTGTTGAATATCTGTACTTGTTTATTGGTTATTGTCATATCTTTATCCTTTATTTTTGTTGATATTTTTATCTTATAGTCTTAAGTCTAGTTTTGCAATCATTTATGTATTAAATCTTAGTCCAGCCCAAACTACTATTCCCCTGACGTTAAAGGAAGCGAGCGAGCGAGCCAAGAACCACAGCAAGACAGGGAAGCTTCAATAATAGACGCTTCTCGAACACCCTATATAACGAAAAAAACCGGCCCTATTAAGGGCCGGCTTCTCTCTTTTGTCCTATTGTGGAATATAAGTCCAGAAGATGGAACCGTCGTTTTGTGCTATGCCGATAAACTTACACGGTGCAGATGTTACTTGACGATAAGCGCCTGCATCATGATGGAACTCTATTCCATAAGCGTTGCGCCATTCGCTGGTCTCTACTGTTGGGGCCAATGTTAAGTGAGTACCGAAACCACCATTACTGTGCACGTTGCCAAAGTCAACCATTACCATTGGTGTTTGGTATCTTCCGTCTTGCTGCTTCCATTCTTCCGGTATTTCTTCTGTCTTGTTTATTATTATTAGTGGCATTTGTTTTATCCTTTACTCTTGCCGATATATCTAGTTTACAAATTTGACAGTCAATACCAACCTTGCAACTAAAAACTTTAACTATTTCTTTTAACCATATATCTAGTTACAAATACATACTTAAGTCTAGCTACTGCCCCATTCATATCTTCCTGACGTTAAAGGAAGCGAGCGAGCGAGCCACGAACCACAGGCAGATAGGCGGAGCTCCTGGATCTAGTGCTTATCGAATACCCTATACAAAAGAAAAAAGACCGACCCATAAGGGCCGGTCTCTATTCTTTGGTTAACTATGCTAAGCGTATTGACCAAGCGTTAGCAGTGTGAAGATAGGTTTCTTCTTCTGCGTGTTGTAGTCTTCTGGTCTTGACTGAGGCAGTTAGTGTAACCTCTTTGTTCATCCACTCATTGATTGATTCAGTATGTGGAAACTGTATGTAGTTAGTGATTGCTACGTTATCTTCTATAGTTGTTACACCTAGTATGTTTCCGTCTCTGTGACCATTCATTAAGTTAGTATGGGTAAGAGTTCCTGTGAACTGTGCCGTGTTGAATTCACGGCCTAATGACAACCATTCTATGTTGTTTCCTGATGTCATATTTCGCATTGCTTTTTGCATTGTTGGCTCCTCTGCCTTTTGTTTGATAAGTTCATTATATAGCATCAAACAACTATGTCAACCTTTTAACACAAATTTCTTTTATTTATTTTTAAACATAATAACTGTTATAAATACACACTAATTTTTTTACCAGCCCAAACTTATATCTTCCTGATGTTAAAGGAAGCGAGCGAGCGAGCCACGAACCACAGCTTATGAGGAGGGGGTAGACGTGTAGTGGGGTTATGGGTACTGGTTGTACAGTAATTCTATTTTTTATTTTTATATATGCAGGTCTTCTTAAATATGTACTAAATTTTGGAAAAACTTTGTTTGTTTTTTTGGAAT
>Ga0209404_10000065_pt1 | contig 96907 bp, 75 predicted proteins | sample TroAtlMetagenome_2_FD_187447 | JGI IMG/M metagenome (GOLD analysis project Ga0209404, IMG submission 187447) | Marine eukaryotic phytoplankton communities from Atlantic Ocean - Tropical Atlantic ANT8 Metagenome (SPAdes) (version 2) | ecosystem: Environmental > Aquatic > Marine > Oceanic...
TTCTTTCGTTGGACTTTTACCCCCCCCCCGAGATCTTACAGAGGACGGAGCCTCTGTAAACACCGTTCTCGTGTGAACACATTTGCGCACATGCGAACTGTGAACACCGTAATGACGTTGTGATCTCTACACAATCATGGAGGATTGTATGGAAAAATTAAAAGTCTCCGAAGATGTTGTCCAACTCTGGCTGGATTTCAAAGAAGATACTTCCCAGGAAGAACTCAGAAATCAGCTAATGCAACGGTATTTCTCACTCGTGAGATACCATGCTGAACGAGTATGGTCGCGTCTTCCCGAAGGAGTGGAACTCGATGACCTGATCAGTGCAGGAACTTTCGGTCTAATGGATGCAATTGAAGCATATGACCTTTATCGTGGCGTGAAGTTTGAAACTTATTGCGTCCCACGTATACGCGGTGCAATGCTTGACGAACTACGCAGTATGGACTGGGTACCGAGACTGGTACGATCAAAGGCGACAAAACTTACAGCCGCCACAAAGCGAATGCAAGACAGACTTGGTCGCAATCCAACGGAAATTGAACTGGCAGAGCACATGGAACTTACCGTTCCGGAACTCGAAAAAATGATGCGTGATGCCAATGCAGTTTCGTTAATTAGTTTGAACAAGAAATGGTATCAAACTGATAGTGAAAAAGATGTCAGTGAAATTGACATTCTGGATGATAAAAAAGGGGAAGACCCAACGAATCGCGGTCAAAAATATGACCTGTTGCGTCTGGTCACTAAAGGACTCAGTCGCAATGAACGACTGATCATCATCCTTTACTATTACGAAGAAATGACCATGAAAGAGATCGGTGCAACGCTTGATCTCAGCGAAAGCCGAGTGAGTCAGATGCATAGCAGTCTGGTGCAACGATTACAAAAGCAATTGCGTAATCGGCGAACTGAATTCGCAGCCTAGTCAGTTCTAATCGATAAAAAAAGAGCGAGATGTTTTTTCATCTCGCTCTTTTTTTGTGGGTTTAGTTCAAGCGACCGCTGGAAGACGGAACTACTTCGAAATCACGAAGTCCGCTTCCATGGCTTTACTGATAGCATTCTCAATCTCTTCGAGATGAGCGCCACTATAAGGATCCAGATTGTCCGCATTCGCTGCGCGGTAAGCAGCAACGCGTTGTGCGAGCGTCCGCAATTGAACTCGTGTTAGATTGGAAATCGGCTTGAAAGACTCGTTACCTCCACTATTGGTCATCGCGAGATCAATCAGTCGATTCACATGTTCACGTTGCAGGTTACGTCGCAAACTGGAAATCGCCGGCTGACGAACGTTAGTAGCCGCCTCAAGCGGAGTATCAAGTTCATTCCAGATTGCCGCCATCACCGTTTCCAGAACCTCTGGAAGTGTCAGGGCATCCTGATCTGCAGGAACACGGAACTCATTGTCGTAAACCCGCCGCAAAGTAGTTGGGTTGAGCACGCTTGTGAGTGTGCTTGCCTGGACCGCTCCAACTCGATCATGAATCGGCCAGTCATAATCACGCATTGCCGAGCTAACTGAGTTAAGAGATTTGCTCGTGGTCATTCGTTCCAGTAACTCCGGAGTCAACGCATAGATTTCGTCGTCAAAGGCTGTTTCAACAACAAACTTTAATGCGGCTCGTTGCTGTTCAACCGGCACAACCTGCAAGGGCGCCCGATTACCTTCATCGCCCTTCTTATCACGTACGACATGCACACCTCCAATCCAGTTGGACATCATGCTGATAGCACGAGCCTGCATACTGAGTGTGATTTCATAACCGCGACGAGCTTTAGTCCAGCTATCTCCGTTTTTCACAAACCTTTCCAAAATCTGACTCCGATGCAGAGTCGCCAGTTGAATCTGTTCGTTAGCAAAATTCAAAGGATCTTTCCCATAATCATATCGTCGAGCTAAAGGATCGGGGCCTGATGTATCTTCGTCCGTAGCAAACTGCAGCTTTGGATCCGTCACACGAGCCACGATTGGTTTTAGATCTGAAGCGAATGAGTAACCATACTCAATCGCCCAATAGTCATAAGGCCCTACGCCCAGCATGGCGTAATCACCTTGAGCATCACCTGCATCAAAACGGATATTCGTGGGAGTGTAATCCATTACGGAACCAACAATCGGCTCACCTTTATTGGCAGCTGTATTAATTTCGTCCAGCGTGTAGGCTGCAGAAGCTTTGAAATTGTGACGCAGCCCTAAGGTATGTCCCACTTCATGGGCAACTAGATGATAAAGCTGAGGACCAATGAAAGATTCAGGCATACCATCCAGAATGACCTCTTCTTCTTTCTCTTCTTCTTTCTCTTCTTCTTTCTCTTCTTCTTTCTCTTCTTCTTTCTCTTCTTCTTTCTCTTCTTCTTTCTCTTCTTCTTTCTCTTCTTCTTTCTCTTCTTCACCTTCAGCTGCTGGTTCATCGAGGGCAGCCTGCATTTGATAAACCATACGCATCACTGCAACATCAAAAGCCATACCACGAGCAGCAAGACAGGCTCCGTTGACCTGGGACGTACGGCCAATCAATCCGTCATACTCGTCATCACCAAGGAGGGTACTATCTACTTTGGTTAACGGATGACCACTAAATGGCTCACTACTCATCTCAGCAAACTTATTCTTCAAGTGATTTCGCTGGGCAGGATGCGCAAATGAAACGCGTGGATCCCAGTTAGGATTTTCAGCTAACCAACCAAGCGTCTCAGCACTGTAACCTTCCATCATAATACGCGGTAGCAAACTATCGAATTCGTAACGGAAATGACGAATCCAGCCATCCGTTAGGATGATATCAGCATCCATAATCTGTCCTGTATTAGGGTCAACACGACTCGGTCCAATCGCAGTACCAATATCATTGTTTAACCAGCGAACAAAGTTGTAGCGTACATCTTCAGGGTCTTTGTCCATGTGAGCACCCGTTTGAGCATCCTGATAGTAGACTTCAAGCGCGTCGGAAATCCCGATCTTTTCGAAGGCATCGTTCCAGGCCAGAACCCCATCTTTCACCCAACGCCGGTAACGTACCGGTGTCGTATGTTCGATATAAAAAATAATCGGATTTTTCGGAGGACTCATCTTGAGGCGTGGGTCACGCTTCTCTAAATGCCAACGGTTGATAAACTGGACCTTCGTCTTGTCATCATCGTATTGCCCCAGATCGCTATAGGAAGTTGTGAAATATCCAATGCGTTCGTCAGCCATACGTGGACGATAACCTGACTTTGAACTTAACTCTGAAATACTATAGTGAATCGAAGACAGCTTGCCCGTTGATGTTGGAAGCTCAAATGCCAGTTCAACGTTCAATGGAAATGCTTTTGCTTTTTGCAATTTGTACATTCCCATTAATTCCTGATTGCGGAATTGAGGTCCGAAGAATTTGGTGGCTTTACCAACCAATAAATAGTCCAGATCAATCACAGGCCCACCACCAGGACCAATGGTGACGATCGGCACATTCAGGATCATACTGTCCGTAAACAACCGATTCACGGAAGACGCGGATTCAGGGTCGCCTGTGGCTCGCGTATCGAGGTCAGGTGCGATCAATGCTAAACGATTGTTATATCGACGCCAGTAAACATACATCTCCCCAGACTGAAGTCCGGCGTATTTATCTCCACTCGCAACTGTGAGTGCGAAAAAGTAACGTTTGGTTGCATAGTTTGGAGGTAATTCAGCGTAGACGTTTCCGTCTTTGGATTTGACATAAAGCGTATACATGCTTTTGGCACCGTCGGCTGTAGAAACAACTTTGTTGTAGCCATCCAGTACTGCTGAATAGGGAGGGAATTCTGGTTTAGGAGCAGAAGGCGCGTCCTGAGCAAACATCGGGACTGCAGTGAAAGTACCTGCTAAAACCATGACTAAAGAGGATAAGTATTTCATGAGACCTTTTCCTACGACTTATTTATTACAAGAGCGCAAACCCTGCGCATCTCAGATATCTCTTTAAGATAGTTCACAATCACGGATGTGAAAATGCAATGCTTCGGAAATATAGAAAAGATGGGCATTTTGTAACGGATAACCGTTACAACCCTATCGCCCCATCTTTGGCTCCGAGATGGAGAAAAGTACGCTACCAAGCTCATCCCAAGTAAAAACCGAACAGCCACCCGGGAACAACGCTCCAGAACAGGTTGAAGCCAAGCAGAGTAAAATACTTAGAAAACCGATGCCGGTTACTTCACTCGTTTAATATAAGCAAAGTAGCTTCCTCGCACCTTTCCATCTTTGAGTTCCATCCTGGTCAGCAGGTCGTTCCCGCCTTTTTTCAGATCAAGATCAAAAACGACAAATTCATCACCTTCGGCAATTTTCCGAGTCACTGTTTGGCCACCAATTTCAATTGTGGCCTTGAGCGCATCCATCGCTTTGGCTTCCTGACGGGGCCAACGACGAAGCTCGATTCGATACGTTCCAGCCTCCGCAATATCGAGCGCCCAGTAACCATTTCCAATCGCCCCACTCCTTACATGGTTTTGATGCCAGGGGGTGTTCGTATTGTTCGTGTGCCAGTCATGAGAATGAAGAAGAGACTCGGGTTGAGCTTTATAGCCGATTCCAATTCGCACGGTCATGTCAAAAGAAGAAGAGAGGCTCTTCCACCATGCTTCGTATGCTTCTGATAGCTTCCTAGCCACTTCAGGGTGATCTTCAAAAATATTGTTCTGTTGACCGGGGTCCGCCTTAATGTCATAGAGTTGCGTTTGATTCAGAAGTCTCCATTGTTCAGTAAGGACAGCATAGTTGCGATACTTCTCAACGTTCTCTACGCGTTGAGAATGTACCAGAATCGTCCGGTCACGTAATGCTTGCTGATCACCATACAAAATAGATTTCAGACTTTCGCCATCTCGCTCGACAGCTCGTGCATCCTTAAGACTACATAGTTCAGATAGAGTCGGAAGCACATCAATGTGAGCACAAAGCTGATCCACGTCCCGGCCTCCGGTTAACTTACCATCCGGCCAGCGAATGAACATGGGTACGCGATGACCGCCATCATAGTTAGAGCCTTTACCAGCCCGCATCCCTGCGTTATATCCCTTCCAGGTACCATTCTTGGTCGGTCGCCAGCCGGCAGCACTTCCGTTATCCGTCGTGAAAATCAAAATGGTGTTATCAGCGATCTGTAAGTCATCGAGTTTCTTCATGAGCTTACCCATGTTGTCGTCAATGTTTTCAATCATGCCATAAAATTCAGCTTGAGGAGAGCCAACGCCCTTCTCTTTGTAAGGATTCGAGTATTGCTCAGAAACCAAATAGGGTCCATGCGGAGCGTTGGTTGAAATATAAGCAAAGAACGGTTTCTTACGATTGCGTTCAATGAACTTCAGAGCATCCTCAAACCAGACATCGGTACAGTAACCCTTTTGAGGCTCTGGCTTACCATTTCGCCAGTACGTGTCATCAAAGTAATCATTGCCCCAATAGTCCGGACCCTGACCGACACCGCCACCGCCATGGATAAAGGTATAGTCAAACCCCTGATCCTGAGGGCGTACTGGATAGTTATCTCCGAGATGCCACTTCCCAAACATTCCGGTTTTGTAGCCGCCATCACGGAATACTTCAGCAATCGTGTGTTCCTGAGTATTCATCAAACTACGACCCATAATCGTGTGCCAAACACCAGTACGAGTTGAATAACGACCGGTCATTAATGCACTGCGAGTCGGGGAACAGGTCGGGTCCACGTGATAATCGGTCAGGCGAACACTCTCAGAGTGAAGTTGATCCAAGTTTGGCGTTTGGATCATCGTGTTCCCATGAGCACCAACATCGCCATAACCTTGATCGTCTGTGATAACGACGATGACATTTGGCTGGGTATCACGAGCCGAGACCAGGGTAGTCCAGTGGGCAACAGCAAGTAAGATGAGCAGGCGATACATCTATTAAATCTCCCTCGGGGGTGAATTGGATAAACGTGGATATCCAATCAATGTACCACAGGGAGAAACGAAATAAATCCGTCCAACCGTCATTAATCGCGTGACGCAGCCGTTGCTCTTAAGATGTAGTAAGCTAGTGTCAGTAGCGTAGAAACCATGGCTGCCACATACGTCATCGCAGCTGCGTTGAGAACTTTATCCATTCCTACGCGCTCTTCACGGTAGATGATTCCGGCATCCACCACGATCTCTTTGGCTCGTCGCGTTGCATCAAATTCAACTGGGAGTGTTACCAGCTGGAATAAAAGCACGAGGCTAAACAGCCCACAACCCGCATAGACAACGTATTTGCCAACACCAACACCACCGGAGGCGTAGAGCATCACTAAACCGAGCACCATCACAATATAACCAAGTGTATTACCAACGGTGCACAGTGGCACCAAGCTGGAACGCATTCTAAGCGGACCGTAATTCTCTGCGTCCTGAATCGCATGTCCGGCTTCATGAGCAGCAATCCCGATCGACGCTACCGATGAGCCATGAAAAACGTCCTGAGACAATACGAGTTGTTTAGACATCGGATTGTAATGATCAGAAAGAAAACCACTGGTTTGCACCACATCCACGTGATGCAAACCTGCGCGGTCTAAAAGCTTTCTCGCCGCCTGAGCTCCCGTGTAGCCATTCATCGATCCAACTCGCGAATACTTCTTAAACGCGGCCTTCACCCGAATACTAAAGAAACCAGAAATGACTATTGACGGCAATAATACCCAGATAATGTACTGGAGATCGTAAAACATGAAATCTCATTTTCCTGAAAGGAAGAAACCCGAAATTAAGCTACGTCTATTTTACGCGCTTTGGCTTTCGCTTTCTTCCCCAATGTGATCGTTAACATGCCATTTAACAATTTGGCATCAATGGATTCTGCTGCCACAGAATTTGGAACTTTATATTCCTTGTGGATTTGTCCCGTCCGTTGATCACCAGAAACTAAATCAGCACTATCCTGCGTGACAACCGAACATTCACCTTGGATCGAGAGTAAACCTGTTGGCAAAATCTCAACATTGACATCTTCCTGAGCAAAACCAGGCACTTCCATCTCCAATATGAATTTGTCATCCTGTTCCCAAATAGTGACATTAGGCTCGAAACTCGCTTGATTGTTGTGAGTTTCCAAACCAAAAACTCGATTCATCTCGTCCTGTAACCAGCTCAACTCAGCCTGAAACGGACTCTTGCGTGTAATCAACATAGTAATAGCCTCCTTTAATTCGGCAGATAAACTTCGCTACCCACTTACTAAAGCAACCGCCGTGCCAAGAATTCGTCACCAACCCACTCATCAAATGCACCACCGCTCTGTTTACCACTGCCGCCCCTCCAAAACACTGCTTTTAGAGGTGTTTCCAAAATCGGTTCTCAGCGGTTCCAAGATTCTTTATTGAAAAAATCACACCCACTACGACGCAGCAGCAAAAAAACAAATCACTATTTAGTGCCATATAGGCATGCTCAACTGCTATTTTGACACTTTTTAATCGAGTTACCAACCCACCCATAGTGACTTCTTTTTGTCGCTGGTTGTTAGAGAATGGGCGATTATGTCAGTGAACGGCCCGAGTCTATCTTGATTGAAGTGCCAGTAACCATCCGATTTTCTAAGAAAAAAGAAACTGCTTGGCAGAAGGGCTCGGGATCATCAACGCAATCAATGGGAGTCATCGCTTCGATTTCCGAGCGGTGTTCGGATGAAAGTTCATCTGGAAAGAGGATATTACCTGGGTGGATACAGTTCACGCGAATATTTTTATTTAATGCGGCAAGTTCTACGGCTAATGCCTTTGTGGCTGTTTCCAACCCCCCTTTTGAAAGAAAATAGCCGATATATTGCGGATATGGGCGATCCACTGCCCAATCTCCTACGGTGACAATCGCTCCCCCGGTCGCTTGCTTCACCATCTGCATGCCCACTTTTTGGGCGCAAAGTACAGTCCCTAAAGCATTGACCGTGAACTGCTTTTGAATTTGCGCAGCAGATAATTCAGCCAATGGTGTCGGTTTCCAGACCGAGGCTAAAGTTACAAGCCCATCGATTTGGCCAAATCGCTTAACCATCCGAGCAACCAGCTCAGCTATCTGTTCTTCACACGTGACATCAGCTTGTTCAAAACTAGCGAAAACCCCTAACTCTTTGGCTAATTGCTCTCCCAACTCCACATTCTGCCGGCCATGCAAAACTACCTGATAGCCAATATCTATTAAGTACCTGGCCAGATGAAAGCCAACACGTCGACGGCTACTACCAGTGATGAGAATGACTTTGCGCATTTCGGACTAGGCCTTCTGCTATTTTTAACCACGGAACTGCTGACCACCGATTACGAACCAATCCAGCGGCGAGACTAAACTTACCAATACCTTATATATCACCAACAAAAGCAAAAATCACAACACTCTCCATTAATTCGGGTTATATTGTTAGGGTTGATTAATTGAGAGATTTTCAATAATTCGACGAAACTTGGGCAACTTCACAAGTGTTCAATGAATACAGCAGTAATCAAAGATAACCTCATCTACGAAATATAGGATTTCTCCCATGAAACTTGTCAAACTATTCACGCTTGCGACAGCATTGATGGCAATGGTCATCGTACCAGTAGTCCATGCTCAACCTGGCGGCGGACGTCAAGGTGGTCAAGGCGGTGGACGTCAAGGCGGCCAAGGCGGTCAAGGCGGTCGTGGAGGCGGACAAAACAACATTTCGATTAATCAGCTACTGCAATCTGAAAAGGTTCGTAACGAAGCCGAAATCTTTGATGAACAAGTTGAGGAACTGAAACAAGCTTCTGACAAGATTCGTGCCGAAGCTCGAGCCAATCAAGGTGAACGACCTGACTTCCGCAATCTTTCAGAAGAGCAACGTCGTGAACTTTTCGAAAAATTTCGCACCAACTCGGAAGAGACTCAGAAAAAAGTCAACGCTGCTGTTGAGGAAATCTTACTCCCTCACCAACTAGAACGATTAGAAGAAATTCGCATGCAACTTCTTGGTACGGGCGCTCTGTTATTAGAGCCCGTCCAGAAGAAATTAAAGATCACGGATACTCAGAAGGCCAAGTTTGAAGAAATCTCCAGTAGTACTCGCGAGAAGTCTCAAGAGATGTTTGGGGGTGTTCGCGAGCAATTCCAACAACTGGGCGGCGACCGAGAAAAGATTCAGGCTATGATGGCTGAAATTCGCGAAAAGATGGAAACTGTACAGAAAGAAGCTGAAAAAAATATGGTTGAAACTCTAACTGCTGCACAAAAGAAGCAATTTGAAGAAATGAAAGGCAAGCCTTTCGAAATTTCTCGCGAAGAACTTCGACCACAACGTCCCGGTGGGCAAGGTGGTCAGCGTCCCGGTGGTCAAGGTGGACAGCGTCCTCAGGGACAACCTGGCCAGCGTCCCGGTGGACAAGGTGGTCAAGGCGGACAGCGTCCTCAGGGACAACCTGGCCAGCGTCCAAGTCTCTAAAAAGATTCAACTGTGTAAAAAGAAAGAGAGGCACTCGTATGAGTGCCTCTTTTTTTATGCGGTCAAATTTCGATTACTCGCTTGCCCTTGGTTTAACAGTTTGAAACCACAGAACATAATAAAGACTGAACAAATCATAGGATTAACCTTAGAGCAGACATAACACATGAGAGCCATCCTTCTTGAAGAACCTAAGAATTTCAAAACCATTGAAGTCGACGAAGCGCCAGCCCCCGGTCCCGGTGAAGCCTTGGTTGCCGTCCACCGTGTCGGAATCTGCGGTACCGATATTAGTGGCTATTTAGGGAAGTTCCCTTTCTACAGCTACCCTCGTATTCCCGGGCACGAATTGGGAGTGGAAGTTTTGGAAGTAGGTGAAGGTGTTGAAAATGTAAAGTCAGGCGATCGTTGCAGTGTCGAACCTTACATTAACAACGAAGCGAGTTTCGCCAGCCAACGCGGGCGTTCCAATTGTTGCGACAACCTCGAAGTTCTGGGAGTTCATACCGATGGTGGCATGCGTGAACGATTCATTGTTCCCGCTCGCAAACTCCACCCATCTCACGGTGGTTTGGAAATGGAACAACTGGCACTGGTAGAGACACTTGCCATTGGTTGCCATGCTGTCGATCGTGCGAAGCCAACGGCGGACGACACAGTTCTCATCATTGGTGCCGGACCGATCGGCCTGACCTGCGTCGAGTTTACTCGGCTTACACCGGCCAAGATGATTGTCATGGACATGAATGAAGATCGCCTGGCTTTCTGCCGTAACAACATGCATGTCGAAAAGACGGTGACCTTTAAGGGGGACGACTCAGAAGAACAAGCGTTGCGAGATGCCAACGATGGTGAACTACCCACCATCGTTATTGATGCGACGGGTAATGCTCAAAGTATGGCAAACGCAATGAACTTCGTCGCGCATACGGGGACACTGGTTTATGTCGGTATCACTCTGGGTGAGATTGTCTTCCCCCATCGCTGGCTACATACCAAAGAAATGAATTTGCTTTCATCGCGAAACGCCTTACCTGGTGACTTCGCACGCATTATCAAACTCATTGAAGACGGCGAAATCGACACGCGTCCCTGGATCACTCATCGCACAACACTAGAAGAGCTTCCCGAAGTCTTCGACTCATACACCAAGCCTGAAACCGGCGTTATCAAAGCTATTGTTAGTATTCAGGACTAACTTAAAATCTTTATCCGGTCAGCCAAACACTTCGACCGAATTACCCTAGAGGAATTGAATCATGGTTAAATCAGCCATCACCGTCAGTTTAGTAGAAGCCGCCCGAGGTGGTCCGTTTGTCCTATGGGATGGATTGGAAGCCGGTTGCAAAACAGCCAAGGAACTTGGATTCGATGCGATTGAAGTTTTCTCACTCGGTCCCGAACAAGTTGACTCAGACGAACTAGAGAAACTTCTCCAGGATCATGAACTTTCACTAGCCGCGGTTGGAACCGGAGCAGGCAAGGTAAAGCACGGGCTCACACTGACTTCAGCCTCCAGAGAAGAACGTGAACAAGGCAAAGAGTTTATTAAACGCATCATCGAGATGGGTGGGCGATTTGGCGCCGGATCCATTTTGGGGTCTATGCAAGGTTTTTGGGGGAAAGACGTTCCTAAAGAGGAAGCGTTAAAATATCTGGCCGAAGCTTGTGGTGAACTGGGCGAATACGCCAAACAGTTTAATGTCCCATTTATTTACGAACACTTAAATCGTTTTGAAACCAATCTCTGTAATCGAGTTGAAGAAAGTGTTGCTTTGCTTAATACGCTTGGCAATGACCACAACGTTGTCATCTTGGCTGACCTGTTTCATATGAACATCGAAGAAGTTGACATCTGCGAAGCCTTCCGCACAGGTGCAGAGCTAATTGGTCATATTCACTTTGTTGATAATAATCGTCGCCCCATTGGTGGAGGCCATATCGACATGGTGTCTGTTTCAGCCGTCATCAAAGAAATTGGCTATGACGGATACCTTAGTGCGGAAGCGGTTCCTTACCCGACAGAATACGAAGCCGCCAAGCAAACAATCGAATCTTACAACAAGTACTTTGGTTAATACCGTTGACCGATACGTCACAGAAAGCATGACTCATGTCAGAACAATCTCTTCCTAAACCAGTTTGCCTTGGCCTCGATCCTAGTTTTGGATTTGGTGACCGCACCGGCGTTGCCACTCCTGGTCACGTCGCATCGATGAAGCGAGCTGGAAGCGGTATCCAACCCATATTTCCGCAACAATCCATCCGCGAGATGGCTCGAACTTCCCGAACCCCCATCGGCGTGATGACGGATGCATTACAGGGGATGGTCGATTCAGGCTGGGCAGGAATTACCGGTGCTGATGCTGACCACTTGAAGACGAAGGAAGACGTCGACGTGACTGCCGAAGTGGGATTCACCTTCTTTACGATCGACCCCTCTGATTACGTGGACGCAGAGGCCGACGATTACGATGAAGCCACACTCCGAGAAAAATATGCCGAAGTGGCTGGAGATGTAAACTGGGTCGCTGATTATCAAGGTAAGACCGTTACATTAGCCAATGGCACGACGATTGATCTCCATGAAGAAGCTTGTCTGCGAGCTGCCGTAAAGTACGGCCGGTCTCTTAACCATGCTCTGGACCTCTCAGCCTATATCGCTCAGATACAGCAAGCGGCCGGTCGCGATTACGAAATTGAATTGAGTGTCGACGAAACTGAACAGCCAACCACATTGGCTGAACACTACATCATTGCTGACCAATGTCTGAAGAATGAGATGAAACTTGTCAGCTTAGCTCCGCGTTTCATTGGTGAATTCGAAAAGGGGGTCGACTTTATCGGCGATCTCGAAGCTCTTGAAGTCTCTTTAAACGACCATGCTGAAATAGCTCGGTTGCTGGGACCTTACAAGCTTTCACTTCATAGTGGCTCAGACAAGCTGTCAATGTATGGGCTGTTGAGCAAAGCCACGAAGGGGTTATGGCATGTAAAAACTGCTGGAACGAGTTATCTGGAAGCATTACGCGTTGTCGCCAGACACGAAAAATCACTCTTCCGGGAAATCGTTGAATTCTCCCGCGGGCGGTACAACACAGATAAGGCAACGTATCACGTTCACGCCACTCTCGAAATGGTTGCAGCCCCGGCTGAGATCGACTGTGACACTGATCTGGAACGTCAGTATCTCGAACTTTGGGATGAAGTCCCCCAGGGCAAAGGTTTTACCCTTCCCGGACGACAAATCCTCCACTGCACATTCGGTAGCGTACTTACCAATGAAAAATTGGGACCGTTGGTAGCCGATATTCTGCGACAACATCCAGACACCTACACAGAAGTTTTGGACGACCACTTCACTCGGCATCTTGAAGCCCTACAATCAGGCATGTAATCGAAAGGAACCCGAGAGCCATGCTAAAGCATCAGTTAATCCATCCAAAAATCAACGAGGTTTTAGGACGTGCCGGACATCATTCCCGGGTCCTTATCGCGGATGGCAACTATCCGTGCTCTTCGACACTTGGCCCTCATGCCGAGTTGGTCAGCCTCAATCTGTCACCGGGTCTGCCAACCTGTGACCAAGTTCTTAAGGCCTTGCTAACAGCCATTCCGATCGAACGTGCATGCACGATGATGTATGAAACCGAAGGCCCCTATGCACTCGACGGAGACCCACCCGTTTGGGAAGACTATCGAGCTTCTTTGAAGGAAGCGGGGATGGATCTTGAGCTAGAACCCATCGACAAATGGGACTTTTATCCGGAAGTTTCCACCTCAGATCACGTCCTAACCATCCAGACGGCAGACCAACAACGCTTTGCCAACCTATTACTTCACGTCGGCGTCCGTATGGATTAGCCCGCATCTGATTTGAAAGTATGTCATGAAAACTCGACGACTTGGGAACACTGATCTGGATCTTTCGGTTGTCAGTTTTGGAGCCTCATCACTAGGGGCGGAATTCCGAAATGTCGATATCAGTGAAGCCCTCTCTGCTGTACCTGCTGCTTTAGACTGCGGAATGAATTTCATCGACACCTCTCCATACTATGGTCGGGGTATCGGTGAAGTCCTACTCGGAATTGCCCTCAAAGATATCCCACGGGACCGTTACTTCCTCGGTACAAAACTGGGGCGTTACCACGTTAACCACTTCGATTTCTCGGCTCAACGAGTGGTTGAGAGTGTTGATGTGAGTCTTCATCGTTTAGGTACGGATCACCTGGACATCATATTGTGCCACGATATCGAATTTGTGGATCGTCAACAAATTGTGGATGAAACGATTCCCGCACTGCGCGAAATCCAACGGGCGGGTAAAGTTCGATATATCGGTATCTCAGGTTATCCGATGAGTAATTTCCGCTTTATTTTAGAGCAAACTGATCTGGATGTGGTGCTTAGTTACAACCACTACACTCTTCAAAACACCATGTTGGATGATCTGGTTCCTTATCTCCAAGAGAAAAATGTCGGGATCATGAATGCCGCTCCTTTTTCAGCGCGACTGCTTACCAATGCTCCGCTTCCAGAATGGCATAAAGCGACTCCTCTTGTACGCGAAACCTGTGAACGAGCGGCCGCTCACTGCTCAGCAGCCGGGATTGATATTGCTCAACTCGCACTACAGTTCTCTATTGCAAACGAGAATCTGACAACCTGTATCACGGGCAGTGCCAATCAGCATCGCATTAGTCAATGGGCGGAATGGGCTGAAGTCCCTCTCGATGCAAGCCTGTTAGCTGAGGTCCAGGAAATATTAAAACCTATCCATAACTGGTTCTATATTGAGGGGCGACCTGAAAATAATGACCCATTGCCTGAACAAAACTAACGGACAACCCCTATGGTATTGAAGATTGACGCCCATCATCACTTCTGGGATCTGACGCGTCCCGAATTCGATTACAACTGGCTTTCAACTCCCGCCAATGAAGCAATTTGTAAGAGTTATCTTCCGTCAACTCTGGCCGGGCACATCGAAGCGGTCGGTGTCGACAAAACAGTTCTGGTTCAAACTCAGCATACGCTGCAGGAAAACGACTGGGCATTGGAACTCGCTTCCCAAACCGACTACATTGCAGGCGTTGTGGGATGGGTCGATCTGACTGCAGCCGATGTCGAAGACCAACTACTACGTTATCGAGATCAGAACAAATTCGTCGGTATTCGGCATATCACTCAGGATGAGCCCGATGACAATTTCATTGTTCGGGACGACGTTCTTCACGGACTGTCGATTCTTGAAAAACATACGATTCCTTTTGACCTGCTTTTCTATGTCAAACATCTTCATCATGCTCAGCAACTGGGTAAACAGTTCCCCGAGCTTCCCATGGTGATTGACCATCTGGCTAAACCCGAAATCAAACACCAGCGGTTTGATAACTGGGAAGCCAATATCAAATCAGCTGCTAAGTTCCCAAATATCATGTGTAAGTTATCCGGCATGGTAACCGAAGCAGACTGGGATCACTGGAATCCAGCTGACCTGAAACCATATATTGAGATTACACTGGAAGCTTTTGGACCGGAACGCTGTATGTTTGGCTCTGACTGGCCAGTCTGTGAATTGGCTGGGAGCTACCAGGATGTCCACAACGCTTTGGGGGAAACAATGGGGAGCCTTAGTGAGACTGAGTTGGCAAATATCTTTGGCGAAACCGCAAACCGCTTCTATCGACTCGGGCTCTAAGCTCTCGAATGGTTTTTTTCCGTATTCAAGTACGGTGGGTACGATCGGTAGTTATTAAAACGTCGCAATTGATATCTAAAGCCATTGAACACTCAGTGTTAGCCCCCTATGCAACCCAATCTTCGTTTGCTGTTCATAATATAGTTAGTGGGATATACTGCCATACTTATCACTCGCTCCCGCGATAGGCTGAGGACGATTAAGGCGTAATGGAATACTTAGGGAATTTTGAAGTCTGGCAATATATTGTCTTCACTGGTGTCTTCTTCACCAGTTGCTTGCTTCAGGGGGTTATCGGATTCGGAGCAGGTGCCTTCGGGATTCCAATTCTTTACTTCTGTGGTTTTGAGATCGATACCGCGATTGCAGCCATTACCATCGCCTCGATGACGCAATCGGGCATTGGTGCCTGGAAACTTTCGAACGCGATTTCTTGGCCTTCCACTGTTCGCCCCGGACTCATCCGAATCCTTTTCATCTTCCCCGGAGTGCTTGGGCTCCATTACCTGAACAACTACGGAGATTCCCCTGAAGAAAGCCGGCAGGTGATACAGCAATCCATCGGAATTATTCTGATACTGATTGTCGTTGCCAAGGGCTTCATCAAACTTGAGTCTCAGGAAGACCTGCCAGTAATCTGGGAATACATTGCGTTTTCCATCAGCGGAGTCATGCTTGGTTTTATTGGCATGGGTGGTCCGGCAGTTGCCTTGTGGGTGATGTGCCAGCCCTGGGACTCCAAGCAAAGTCGGGGGTTTCTCTTTGCCATGCTTTTCTATGGCATGATTCCACTAGCGATCATGTTGGTTTGGCAGTTCGGTGCTACATCGATGACAGGATTAACTCTGGGAGTCCTCGGACTACCGGTCGTTTTTATAGGAACGGAAATCGGAATTCGAGTGGGTAATAAACTTGATCGCAAGAAACTACAACACTACGCACTAGCCGCGCTATTCCTGATTGGAATGAGTGCCATCCTCAAGCCCTACCTGATGGGCTAACGACAAGTACTTATAAAACCTAACTGGCCAACTCAGCCAAGTGTGTCGTCCGTCCTGCTGGAATGACCGTGAAAGATGCGAATGCTGACATAATCAAACGATTACCTGCATAGTAAATAAAGCCTGCCAGTATAAATTTAGGCTCAAATTATAAGCCCTCAGCTGACCTCACAAAGTTCGTCTGAGGGCTTTTTCATGACCTTAGAGCCTTAAAACTGTGCTATCTCAATCTTAACACGTTCTTAACATTGATTTGTCTATTGGTTCACACTCTGGGGCTACATTTGGGTTGATATACCTAATAGATAGACTTCTTCGTATTAGCGGAAACTAAATGATGAAACTAACCGTTACGTTAAGCTTAGTACTAACGCTTGCAACCTCTCTTTTCCTTACCGGCTGTGGTTCAAAGGATGACACCTCCACTGGCGGAAACGAGAACGCTTCCGGAGAAGAGAATCAAACCATTCAGGTCGAAGGCTCAGATACCATGGTCAATCTGGCTGCGGCTTGGTCTGAAAAGTATCAAGAGGATCATCCTGATGTGACAATCGAAGTTTCTGGTGGTGGGAGTGGCGTAGGGATTTCAAGCCTTATTCAAGGTCTTGCTGACATGGCCAACGCCAGTCGCCAAATGAAGGATAAAGAAAAAGCTCGTGCCGAAAGTGAACTTGGTGTTGCCCCGGTTAAGCATGTCGTTGGTCAGGATGCGTTGGCTGTCTATGTTCACAAGGACAACCCACTGGAAGAGATCTCGTTAGCACAACTCAATGCCATCTATGCTGATGGCGGAACGATCACGAAGTGGAGTGAAGTAGGTATTAAGCTCCCTAGTGGATCCGACGAAATTGTTCGCATTAGTCGTCAAAATAACTCGGGGACCTATGCTTACTTCCGTGAAGCAGTACTCAATGACAATGACTTTAAGCTCCGCTCCATCGACCTGTCTGGTTCCTCCGACGTTGTCGCCATGGTCGAGAAGACGGAATCTGCTATTGGCTACTCGGGAATGGGCTACGCTACTGACAACGTCAAAATGCTGAAAGTCAAAACGGCGGAGGATGAGGCTGCGGTTGCTCCGACAGCTGAGAATGTAATTAACGGCAGTTATCCGATTGCCCGACCCCTGATGATTTATACGGCTGGAGAACCCAACATTACACTCACGACCTACCTAGATTGGATTATGGGTGAAGAGGGCCAAGCTATCGTAAATGAAATGGGATACGTTCCTGTCAAATAATCTGACGTAGAAACTCTCGATTCCAAATCTTCCCCTAGAAAGCGGTACTATGCCAGAGACAACCCCTGCTAATGAAAGCAACTTTTCGTTGCGTCGTAGCATTCAGAGGGTGGTTGACTTTATGGAACCAGCCATTGTGGGTCTTATCCACCTCTGTGGATGGAGTGCTATTATTTTCGTGATGGCAATCTTCTTCTTTGTATTCAAAGAGAGCCTGCCAGCAATCACCGGGATTGAAGAAATAGGAGGAGGACATGCAGAAGTCGAAAAACTTGATCTGGTTGAATTTACCACGAGTCCGAAATGGATTCCTGAGTCAGCCAAGAAACCAACGTTTGGAATCCTTGCTTTAATGTTAGGCACACTGTCGGTCACCATTCTTTCGATGGTAATCGCAGTGCCTCTTGGTTTAGGGGCAGCCGTTTACGTTTCTGAATTCGCCAAAGGTAAGTCTAGGGAGATCTTAAAAGTTCTGATTGAGTTACTGGCAGCCATCCCATCGGTTGTCTGGGGCTTCATTGGTCTGGTGGTCATGAATCCGATGATCGTCGACATCACTGGCGAACCTGTCGGGCTAAACATCCTTAATGCTGGTATCGTGTTAGCGTTAATGAGTGTACCAATTATCGTCTCTGTATCCGAAGACGCCTTAAGGGCCGTCCCGGATTCATTCCGTGAGGCTGGGATCGCACTAGGCGCTAATCGCTGGGAAATGGTTTACAAAGTGCTCTTCCCTGCCGCGAAAAACGGGTTGCTGGCGGCCGTCCTTTTAGGCATTGGGCGAGGCATTGGTGAAACCATGGCTGTTTTAATGTGTACCGGGCACTCGGTGAATATGCCCACAAGTCTCTTTGACCCGGTTCGCACTTTGACGGCAACCATTGCAGCAGAATTAGGTGAAGCGGTGCGTGGTGATATGCACTATCACACTTTGTTTCTCATCGGGGTCGTGCTTTTTGGCTTTGCATTTGCTATCAATCTAACCGCAGATCTGATTGTCAAAGGAATTAAGGTGCAAGGAAATGAGTAGTGAACTAAATAATCCTTTCGCTTCCACGCAACAGGAACATCGCGGGAAGAAAGTCGAGCTACTGGTTAAATTCTGTACACTCGCCATGACTTGGTTGCTCATCATTCCCGTGTTGGCAATCATCATCTTTCTGGTATACAAAGCCTGGCCTGCCTTGTCGGTTGAATTTTTACTCGATAATCCGAAGGAAAAAATGACGGCCGGCGGAATTTGGGGCCCGTTAATTGGGACTTTTTTCCTGGTACTTGTCTCCTTGATCATTGCGGCTCCCACGGGCATTCTGGCTGGTGTCTATCTCAATGAATTCGCACGTGACAATTGGATCACACGCTTCATCAATTTGGCTGTCGTCAATCTAGCCGGAGTTCCGAGCATCGTACATGGTCTATTTGGACTGGGTGCTTTTGTCTATTTCCTCGGGATGGACCGTTGTTTATTGGCAGCCTCCTGCACCGTAGCAGTGATGACACTACCGGTGATCATTACCAGCACGAAAGAAGCGTTGGCATCCGTACCAATGTCATTCCGGGTTGCCTGTTGGAACATGGGCGCTACGAAGTGGCAGACCATCCGAACCATCGTATTGCCAAATTCGATTAGTGGAATTCTAACGGGAGTCATTCTGCAGGTGGCTCGAGCTGCCGGCGAAACCGCCCCCATTCTTTTTACCGGAGCAATGATCTCATCTCGAATTGCAGATTCTGGCTGGGATGCCATGGTTCCATACGGGTTGGAGGATCGCTTCATGGCATTGTCCTACCATCTGTATATCATCTCTACGCAGTGGCAAAACGTTCCCGAATCATTCAAATTCGGTACTGCTGCGGTAATGATTGGATTGGTGATTGCTGTCAACAGCCTATCGATTGGATTCCGTATCTACTTGCGTTCACGAAAGAAGTGGTAACAACATGGAATACCAAATAGAATTTCGCGATGTAAGCGTCTGCTACGGCAAAGACATTGCCCTTCAAGGCATCAACCTTGAAATCCCACGCAATGAAATTTTTGGAATCATCGGCCCGGCCAACGCAGGGAAAACCACGTTCCTGAAAGCCATCAATCGAACGCTGGAATTTATCCACAATGCCAAGACCAGCGGAGAGGTCCTGTTTGATGGTAAAAACGTCAAACAGATTCGTAACGTCTATGGTCTTCGCCGTAAGGTGGGAGTTGTTTTCCCACTACCGGTCGGTCTGCCGATGTCGATCTACGAAAATGTCGCTTACGCGCCTCGACGTTCCGGAATTCACGACAAACAGGAGCTCGACGAACTTGTGGTCCGCTGTCTTAAGCAGTCAATGCTTTGGGACGAAGTCAAAGACCGGTTAGATATGCTGGGGACCAAACTTTCCGGTGGACAGCAGCAACGACTAACGATCGCCCGGGCATTGTCGCATTCACCAGAGGTGCTTTGTCTCGACGAATTCTCGATTGCCATTGACCCCGTGACGACGATGAAAATTGAAGATGTGCTGACAGAACTAAAGAGTGAAATGACGATCATCTTAGTTACTAATCTAGTTCAACAAGCTCGCCGTTTAGCTGATCAAACAGCCTTTTTCAATAAATCAAAGCTAGTGGAGGTCGGTCCGACTGAGAAAATATTTAGCAGTCCGGTCAACCAACTTACCTACGATTATGTGACAGGAGACTTTGGATAATGTCAACAATAGTTACTGCATCTAGCACAACACAATACCCCCCGGTGGAAACAGGCCTGAGGGATGAATTGAGCATCCGAACGAAAGGTCTCAATCTTTGGTATGGTGACTTTCAGGCTTTGATGGATGTCTCAATTAATATTAAAAAGGGAATCATTACAGGGCTCATCGGGCCATCCGGCTGTGGTAAAACCACCCTGCTTCGATGTTTTAATCGTATTAATGAACGTTACGGAAATGTAAACACCACGGGTGACGTCGAGATTTTGGACAAAAACATCTATGATTCAGATGTTTCTGTTCGCCAACTTCGTCGTAGCGTAGGTATGGTATTCCAACGACCCAATCCACTGCCAATTTCAATTTCTGACAACGTGCTATTTGGCATGGGTATTCACAATGCTCATGAATCACTTTCAAGAGGTGATCGCAGTGATGTTGTGGAAATGGCTCTACGTGAAGTTGACCTCTGGAATACCGTCAAAGACCGACTCAAGTCCCGAGCGACTACATTGACGCTGGAACAACAGCAAAAACTTTGCATTGCTCGGCTGTTACCGCTCAAGCCAGACATCATCCTCATGGATGAGCCCTGTAGTGCATTGGATGCTGAAGGGATTGAAAAGGTTGAAAATCTCATCGAATCACTACGCGATGAATACACTGTCGTGATTGTAACCCACAATATGGCCCAGGCACGACGAGCTACAGACGAATGTATTTTCATGTTGCTTGGTGAAATCATCGAACATTCGAAGACCTCTGAAATGTTTCTCAATCCACAGCATGAAAAAACGGAAATGTATATTCAGGGACGGTATGGATAATGCGTCGGTTTGATCAGGAATTATCGGAACTCCATCATCAGTTGATCGAAATGGGCACGCTGGCCGAGTCGATGGTCTCTATCGTCTTGAAAGCCCTAGAAGATGTGACGCTGAACATCGAAGAGTCGTTGCATGCCTCCGAAAACATGCTCGATGAAATGCAAAACACCATCGATAAGGAAGTGGTTCGGATCCTAACTGTCTACTCCCCAGTCGCAACCGACTTGCGATATGTTCTGACAGTTTCCCACGTCACCTCAAGTCTCGAACGCATTGGGGACCAAACCACCAACGTGGTTAGCCTATTGCAATTAATGATGGCTCGTTCCACAACTAAACCAGAAGCAAGAATCATCCAAATGGGACAAGCCGTGCTGGAAATGTTACACGGTGCCCTCGGTGCCTATATCAATCGTAACGCAAAAGAAGCGGAGAAATATCGCAACCGGGATGAATATGTCGACTCGCTGAATGATCAGATTATGCGAGAAGTTCTAAGCGAAGAGGTCGCATTGGAGGCACTTAAAGGAGAGCCCAATATTGCTGGCCCTTTGGCTCAAATCCTTATCGCCCGAGCATTGGAACGAATCGGTGATCAGGCATGCAATATCTGCGATCAGGTCCCGTCACTCTTAGGCGACAATTCATAGAATTTCGAGACCACCCTACCTTTGCAGTAATTTGTTGACCGCTATACACTAACGTGTAACAACTCAGATGCTTGGTTTTACAAGGTAGTTGCAAACCCCCTCCTTTGTGACTCATATTCCGGCGGATGCTCAGATGGCAAAACAAACGGTACTCATCATTGAAGACGAGCCAGAACTTCAGGAAATATTGACTTATAACCTGGAAGCTATCGGGTATGTCGTTTATGTCTTTGATCATGGCACACGAGGTCTGGAAGCCGTTCAACGTCTGTTACCGGATATCATCCTGCTAGATGTAATGCTACCCGGAATGGACGGTCTCCAAATCTGCCGACATTTGCGGAGTAACAACTCGACTAAACGTATTCCCATCGTGATGCTAACCGCCAAGAGTGAAGAGGTCGATCAACTTGTCGGCTTCCAAATGGGCGCTGATGACTATGTGACGAAACCCTTTAAAATGCGAGTGTTGATTGAACGCATCAAATCGCTGCTACGACGTGCCAATCAACCATTGGATGATGACTCGCAAGTGCTCAGTTCCAACGGCATTGTGCTTGATCGATTACAATTCCGGGTAACTATTGATGGGGAATCCGTCACCCTCACTCCCACTGAATTCGATTTGCTCTGGCAACTCATGGAACATCCAGGTCGAGCCTATAAACGATATGACTTAATGGACGCCGTAATGGGAGATGACACCGTCGTCTTAGAACGTACCATTGACGTTCACATTCGAGCTCTTCGCAAGAAAATGGGTGGCAAAGCAGACTTGATTGAAACCGTTCGAGGTATCGGCTATCGACTTAAAAGCAATTACTAAACACTGATCCCATTTTTCGCACCTGTTCATGTTCACCTCCCGTCTTTTCTGGAAACCCTTCGTTTATTTCTCAGCACTGATTGTGCTCATGGGGTTGATTGGAGGTTACACCACCTCTCAATGGCAAAAAGAACAGTTAACCGATCAATTAAAACAACGTCTTCGAAACACCGCTATCTCGCTGGAAGAAATTACTAAAAGATCTTTACTGTCTGGCGAATTTCAGGATATAGAACAGGTTATTCAGGATATTAAGACCCTGACAACAACACGAATTACCGTGGTTGCTCTGGATGGTGTGGTATACGCTGATACCCATAAAAACCCCCGTCTAATGGAGAACCATGCTGACCGGGAAGAAGTAATTGAGGCCCTTCGGGACCGCGAAGGAGATAGCCGACGTTACAGTGAAACTCTGAATATCAGCATGCTCTACTACGCCTTTCGAATTCAGCATCAAGGAAAGACCTTAGGTTGTGTTCGCTGTGCTCTGAGCACCTCTCAGATCGACATTCAAGTGGCAAGTATTCAAACCCGTATCGCGGAATTGGTTTTTATCGTGGTCATCCTGGGATTGGTTGTCACCGGTCAGGTTATCTTCCGCATGACACAACCGGTCGTTCGGTTAATTGAAGAAGCTCGGGAACTAACCACGGCCCAACTTGGTCAAACTGTTGCACATGGATTTGATGATGAAATTTCAGAGTTGGGACGTTTACTTAACGAATTGAGTAGTGCCCTAGCTGACAGAATGGCACAACTTGAACAGAATCATCATGAACTACTGACAGTCCTTGAAGGCATGGACGAAGGCGTCATCGCGGTCGATAAAAATGAACGCATACGCTTTGCCAATGAAGCTGTCTGCGAAATGTTTGCTCTGGATCTTGAGCGAGATCAGGGCCGGCCTATCTGGGAAGTCATTCGCAACCAAATGGTGGAGACTATTATTAATCAAGCCAAGAAAACGAATGAGCATTTTCGCGGTGAAATGGAGTTATTAGGTCCACCCACTCGCTATCTGGCATTGAATGCTTCGGCTATTCCAACCGAGGATGAGGATGATTTTGGCGTTATCATTGTGGTGCATGACATTACGGAAGTCCGACGACTGGAAAATATGCGGCGAGACTTTGTTGCCAATGTATCGCATGAATTAAAAACCCCCCTAGCCTCCATCCAGGCATATGCTGAAACTCTAATTGACGGTGCCATCGAAGATCAGAAGAACAACCGTACTTTTCTTGGACGAATCGTCGAGCAATCTGAACGCCTGAATATGCTGATTCAGGATTTATTGAGTATTGCGAGAGTCGAATCCAGCACGCAATCCAATGAGTATCTCGTCATCAATGTTGCCGAAGTGCTTGACAGTTGCATTAAGCATCACCAACCTCGTGCCGAGAAAAAAGAGATCGCTCTCAAAGTGCAGACTCCAAGTGATGTAATGGTCTTTGGCGAAACGGAAGGGTTCCGACAAATCCTGGATAACCTCATAGACAATGCCATCAAATACACACCGGAACGAGGGCGGGTTCAAATTGATATAAAAATTCAAAACGAGCAAGTGTTACTTGAAGTGCAGGACAGTGGAATCGGCATTCCGGAAGCCCATCTGCAACGCATTTTTGAGCGATTCTATCGCGTTGATAAAGCTCGTTCCCGCGAATTAGGCGGTACAGGGTTAGGGCTATCCATTGTGAAGCATCTAGTAAATGCATTTGGTGGAACAGTCGATGTCACCAGCAATCCGGACGAAGGCACGGCTTTTATTGTGACCTTACCATTGGCTAGAAGCAGGCCGACCCCTATCGCCGCAGACTAAATATTTTCGTCATTGTCAGAATCGACTCTGTCGCTCATAATCTGCTGATTCAATTCCTCCCCCTTTCCCCCTTCCGGAATCCGCACTGTTGTTTCCCGCAGTTTCTTCAACAGAATCCGCCGTCGAGAATAAACTCTATGACCGATCATTCCTGCTGGCCTTCTTTAGTCAGGTATTGTTTGTTCCGGCCAATGCAGCTTTAGTGCACTATGCCGAATGGGTACAGTACCTTTATCTGGGGGATCAGGAGAAAGCTCTACTTGAATTAGGATATATCACTTCCTTTGGGGCTATTCTCGGATTTGTTTCAAGACCCTGGTTGGGGCAACTGATCAATCGCTTCGGAGCGAGATTGATCTGGATCGTCGGATACCTGCTCTTTATCACAGGGTTCATGGGGAACCTTTGGATTTCAGAAATCGGTTGGGGAATTTATGCTTTACGAGGAACCATGTTTCTCGGAGTAGCCTGTATTTTCACGAGTTCCATCACGTACATCACACTCACCACTCCGGAACAACGTCGCACCGAAGCCATTGGAATTCTGGGAGTCGGCGGCTTCATTGGATTCTTCATTGGGCCAATGATTGGTGAGATGGTGCTCGGCGAGAATCCCGGGGTTACCGAGTTTGAAACCTATTTTTGGATGGGGTCTGGCTGTGTGCTGGTCTCGATGTCACTACTATTCTTCATGCCATCCCCACCGGGTAGTATCAAAGCCGGATCGCTCTCACTTATTCAGTTCATCAAAACCTGCAAGAAATACTGGCCCGGTAGTATTGTATTTATCAATATGGCCTTTGGCCTTTCCATGACGGTCCCGTTGCATTTGCTTAAGAAATTCGTCCTCGACGAGAACTTGAACGAGGCGATGGTCGGTGAGTTGGGCATCATTACCGTCTTTTATCTAGTCTATGCTGGCTGGGGCATGACAATCAGAATCTTGCTCAAGAACGCCCCCGATCGAATCGGCCGCAGGAAAATCCTCTGTGCAGGATTAACTTCGATGGTGTTAGGATATAGCGGTTACTGTACTGTCACAGCCGAGTCGATGTGGATGATCCTTGTGCCTGCATTTCTATGTGGCACAGGACATGGATTAACCTATCACTGTATGACCGCTCTATCACTACAGACATTTCCTACAGAAAGTCGTGGTACCGGTTCTGCCTTGTCTTTGATGGCATTTGATTGTGGAGCCGTTTTCGGAATGCCAATCATGGCCAGTCTTGTTGTCTGGCAAGGTTATAACATGATGTTTTTGACCGTGGCGGCAACTGTGGCTGTCATCTCAATAATCTACTTCAAGCAAAATGGTATTCGTTAGTACATAATCGCTCTGCTTTGTAACGTACAATATTGAATATGGCAAAACTGTATTTCTACTATTCCACGATGAATGCTGGCAAATCCACGATGATGTTGCAAGCGAGTTATAACTACCAGGAACGTGGTATGCAAACTCTGCTATTGGCGCCAGACATCGACAATCGCGATGGTGAAAACATCGTTTCATCCCGTATTGGATTAACTGCTCCAGCAACATCATTTCATACCGCCGATAATCTGTACTCCCTAATCCAGAGTATTGGCAGTGCACAAACGATCGATTGTATATTCATCGACGAAGCTCAGTTCCTGGAAAAGCAGCAAGTGAAGCAACTTTCCGATGTGACTGACGAGTTAGATATCCCGGTACTATGTTATGGCCTAAGAACAGACTTTCAGGGAAATTTATTTACCGGTAGCGAACAACTACTGGCCTGGGCAGACGAACTTACAGAGATTAAGACAATTTGCCACTGCGGCCGAAAAGCCAATATGGTGCTCAGAATCGATGCTGACGGAAACGTCATTAAACAGGGTGCTCAAATTAAAATCGGTGGCAATGATCATTACATTTCAGTATGCCGAAAATGCTTTAAGAATGGCATGATTAGTCGGCGGGACGACGAATTAATGCTGGAGGGGTTTGATGAGTAGTTTAGCAGGTCGTAATATTCTAGTCACCGGTTCCACTCAGGGAGTCGGCCAGGCCATTGTTATCGCAGCGGCCAAAGCCGGTGCCAATGTTGTCATCCATGGCTTACATGAAGATGACTTTGCAAAAGAAACTTTAGAGTCTTGTTTAGAAACCGGAGTCGATAGCCAAATGATCACCGGTGATCTTATCTGTGGTAATGGCGTGCAGGATGTATTTGATGCTGCACTTCGAGCCAATCCAAAGATCGACACTCTGGTGAATAATGCAGGAACTTACCTCGATGTCCCGTTTTTAGAAATGGACTATGAGCGTTTTGACAAAACAATGCGGCTTAACGTTTACGCTTATTTTTTCCTGACCCAATATTTTGCTCAGCATTGGGTTACGAATACAACATCCGGCCGAGTACTCATGGTTGGATCTATCAATGGCCGACTTGCCGAAGATGTCCATACGGCCTATGACACCTCCAAAGGAGCCATCGAAATGATGGTAAAGTCCGTGGCTGTTTCACTGGCCAAACATAATATCCGAGTCAACGGTCTGGCTCCCGGATTGTTTTACACTCCCCTCACTGCTCCGGCACTGGAAGATCCCAAATTTATGCACTGGATGCAACAACACACGCCTAATGGTGATGTTCCCGGTCCGGAAGTGTGTGGAGAATCTGCCGTCTACCTGCTCAGTGATGCTGCTAAGCATGTCTGCGGCCACATGTTGATGGTCGATGGCGGTATGAGCGTTTGGCAACAACCTGACCCATAAAGGATAGTTGAATGACGATAAACCTTTCTCTTCGAAATGCACAGGGCCATGAAGTCCTGTTGAACTCGCTATGGCAGGACTCAACGATTGCCTTCTACTTCCTACGACATATCGGTTGAGTGTTCTGTCGAGAGCAGATGGTCAATCTGCAACAGCAACAGAAACAATTCGCCGATGCTCAGATTAAAACGGTAGTCGTTGTCATGGCGGAGCCCGAGCAGGCCTTGGCTCTCATTGAAAAATATGGGCTGACCTATCTCGTTTTGTGTGACCCTCAACAGACGGCCTACCAATATTTTGAAATTCCACAGGGGCGTCCAATGCAATATGTGGGACCCAAAACCTGGCTTACCGGATTGCGCGCGATGATCCGTGGAGGCATCGGAAAACCATCTCACGACATCAAACAGATGCACGGCACCGTCGTCATTGACTCATCAGGTACGGTAATTTACAAGCATCTTGGTCGCCATTCTGCTGACTATACCCCGTTGGCCGATGTGCTTTCAGCCACAAAGTAAGTCGCTCTTTAGAATTGCGCATTGCCAGACATAAAGCTCTCGAACATAATCCTACTTTCCCCCTTCCTGCCTGCCACAAGCCAATCATGTACGACCTCATTATTAGCGACATCGACGGTTGTCTATCGCCTGAAGATTCTTCTCCGCTTAACATCGATAAATTAAATCTTGTTGCGGAACACAACCGCCTGGCATTCGCCCAAAACGACCGGCCTAAACTTACCCTGTGTACAGGCCGTCCCATTCCATTTGCTGAAGGACTCTGTAGATTACTACAAAATCCAAGTGTGCCCTGCGTCGCAGAAAATGGGGTCTGGCTGTACGACCCATCGTGCAATGGCTACCTGATGGACCCCTCTATTACCGAGAAACAACTGGAAATGGTACATGAGGCGGAACTCTTTTCACTCAAGAGGTATCGTAAAGATGGTGTGACGCTTCAACCCGGCAAGTCGGCCTCGGTCACGCTTTACCACCCGGATCCAAACGTATTGCAGCGTCTGGCGCCTGAACTGCAACAACAGTTTGATCGGCATGGATTTGAATTTCGAGTTTCTCTCACATTGTTCTATATCAATTGCGATCTCCCACAGATCACGAAGGCTTCCGGAATTGATCGCTTACTGGAAGTCACAGGTATCGATCCTACTCGGACGGCTGGCATTGGTGACACCAGCAGTGATCTGGCCATTGCCGAACGTGTCAAGACATTTGGCTGTCCAGCCAATGCCATTGAATCTGTCAAAGAAGCGGCTCACTTTATTTCTAAACATGAACAGATTGATGGCGTACTCGATTTCATGCAATTCTTAATGGACCAGTAAACGACCATGGCAAATAATGCCCGAATTGCGATCCAACTACTCATCGTCTTGTGTATGGCACATTTGACGGTCGATATTCTGGCTACCACTACAGTCAGTTTGCTGCCCAGCATGGAAACGCATCTGGGGTTGGAACAAGGTGGTTTTCTAATCGGCTACATCATCTGGCGGATTGCCGACAGCTGTGGACAAATGTGTTTCGGGTACTTAGGTGACCGAATTCGACTCAAGGCAATCATCTGGGCAGGCCCGCTATTCTCGTTGTTCTGTTTTTCATTTATTGGTTATGTGAATACGCCGGTCAGTATGACATTGTTACTAATGTGTGGAGGCATGGGCGTAGCTGCCTTTCATCCGGAAGCCGCCACCATGGCTGGAAATCTCTCACCTAAAAACAGAAACAGGTGGCTCGCGCTGTTTGCACTCTCAGGCTATCTTGGTCAGGCTGTAGGCCCTGCTTACGGAGGATCGATTTCTGATCACTTTGGCTTACAGGGACTAACCAACAATTTCTATTGGTGCCTGCCTGCCTTAACCATCGTAGGGGTCTTCCTGCATTGGTTTTCATCTAAACAGGCTAACGCTCCGTCGGAATTGTCCGAAACCAACCAAACAAACGTGCACCGCCCTGCCCCTAAGGGCCAGATGGTTCTACTGTTTGTTGGTGGTGTTTTCCGAGTGATGCCGGCATTGGGGATTCCCATTGTCATGTCCTATATCCTGATCGGTGAAAGTGACACGATTAAGGGTACGGTAGCAAGTTACTTCATGGCTGGATTAGGAATCGGGGGTATTGCCTGTGCATTTGGCTTTGGCAGCAAACGCCAGCGACTTACACTGTGGCTCCCCGCGCTGCTTACTACAGTGCCAGTCGCGATGATTGGTTACGCCAGTATCGAGCCCTGGTTCCATCTATTTGGTAATATTCCATTTGGCGAACTATTTGTACTCGCTCTGATTTCCGGCGTGCTGCAAGGAGTCGCGATGCCCATCTTCATTAGCTATGCGCAACAGATTATGCCGGCGGGACAACGTTTTGCGAGTTCCTTGACGATGGGCGTCACCTGGGGAACTGGCACCCTCATATTTTATGGGGCGATGGCCTTTTTCAACTGGCTTGAAAACCTACAGGGTATCTTTTGGTTCTTCTCGGCAGGCTGTATTATTTGTGCAATCTGCAGCTATTTATTGCGACCTATTTCAGACTACGAATTTTCATCTGACTAAGTGAAATTTCTCTTTATCTGATTGTCGGCACCTCCCACCACTCGGATGGCTTCCACCATCGTGGCAGGATTCTTCCGATCTATCACCGTACAACCATCCACGATACATCGAGTACACTCACGCAGTTCAATTCCACAATGCAACGGGTCCAATACCTGACAGTGCCCAATGGTCATATCATTGCAATTCTCAAGAGTGATCCCCGCGCCTCGCGTAGGAGTACCGTAACATAAATGTTCGGACTGCAGACCTGTTAGAACACCTGCCGAGCATTCAACAAACTTGAGACCATCTCGTTTGGCTGCCTTGTCATCACTTCTCCAAACAAACGTATTGCTACCCACTGTAAATCCATGACAACGTTCAAAGTAGAGAGAGAGGTCTTGAGAATCATAAATGGTATTGCCAGTCACCGTAATTCGGCCACCATCACGCATATCAATTCCTCGAGTCTGGCTGCCTAATACGTTGCCTGTAATTGCAACCAGACGATTAGAATACTGATCCGCCTTGCCATTGCCCCAGATACGAACATTCGAACCACCTGGCTGAATCGTTGCCTGAATCGTATTGCTTGCAATCGTCACTTCCGAAATAACTCCGTTGCGGGCATCAAACCAAATTTCGGCGCCTAATGGCCCCTCTCCTTCATCTACTCCCGGTGAATTATTGTATTCAATGTCGTTACCTGTAATTTGCAGATTATGAACATCGCCATCGAGAGACTTAATCCCCGACTTACCATTCCAGGAGATATGATTTCCATGGACAATAATTTGATGCAAATTGCAGTGGTCAAAATACAATCCATGATGGGAATTATTGAGCAGATGGCTATCAGACAAAATAAAATCGCGATTTCGTTCTACCAAATGAATCCCATATTTACACTCGCGCACTAAAACACGAGTGATGACCGCCTTCGTCGTTTTTATTAATTCGATACCCACTGCTTCCGGATGTTTACCAAGGATCTCAAACCCCTCCAGAATCGGCATTCTTTCTTTCTCCCAGGTCGACGCCTGGTAAGTGGACGGCGAAGCGGTGCCATTATGATTACCAACGACTCGAATTGCAGGACCAGCGCCTTCCATAATAATTCGAGAAGCGCCACTACGTCCGGAGATTCCTCCATAGCCGTTTTTCACTGTATTGATTATCAGTGGTCGCGTAATCCTGTAAGTTCCCTTTTCCAGATCAAGAACACCGTCACCTGCATCCAACGCATGTTGTAATGCCTGAGTATCGTCAGCGTTGCCATCACCAACTGCTCCAAAATGATAAACACTCATTGAACTATTCCAATTGTTTGCGATTCGTAATACGACAGTAGATAATCGAACCCATACCCCGTCAGGATATCCATAGAGTCCGTTATTTATTGTCACCCATTTCAAATTGAAAAGCGATATAACGAAACTCGCAATAGGAGAAGCAATATGCGAATTTGGATTATTTTATTTGTTCTATGTGCGATTACCCCCCTTGCAGCCCAAGAGACAACACATAGCCCTGTTAATTTGACCATTGTAAAGAACGTATCTTCCAATGCTGATCTCATCAAAGCTGTAAATCAAAAGATCTGGAACTATGCCGAGGTTGGATTGAAGGAAACTCGTTCCTCCGAGTTACTTCAGACTCATTTACAGGATGCCGGCTTTAAAGTAAAAACCGGCCTCTCAAAAATGCCGACTGCCTTTGTAGCAGAATATGGTTCCGGGAATCCGATCATCGGTATTCTGGCTGAGTATGATGCTCTGCCAGGACTTAGTCAAAAAATTTCAAATCACCAGACTCCTCTTAAAGAAGGGGCAAACGGACACGGCTGCGGACACAGTGGGCTTGGAGCAGGAGCACTTGGTGCTGCTCTGGCGATTAAAGAAGTACTCGATAAGCATGCGTTAAAAGGGACAATACGGCTCTATGGAACACCAGCCGAAGAAACCGTAATTGGTAAAGTTTATATGACTCTGGATGGAGTCTTTGACGATTTGGATATATGTCTGCATTGGCACCCGGGTGATAAAAACAATACTTATGCCGGAAGTAGTAAGGCTCTGGTTTCAGCAAAGTTCACGTTTGACGGAACGGCCGCTCACGCCTCCGGGAGTCCCGAAGACGGACGCAGTGCCCTTGATGCTGTCGAGCTCATGAACGTTGGTGTGAACTTTATGCGGGAACACATTAAAGAAGATGCCCGGTTACATTATGTCATTACCAACGGCGGGGGAGCTCCAAACGTGGTACCTCCGAAAGCCACCGTTTGGTATTTTTGCAGAGCTGACAGGCACGAAGATGTTGAATACAACTTTAATTGGCTCAAAGATATTGCCGCAGGCGCGGCACTTATGACACGCACAAAATTATCGGTTCAGGTGGATACAGACTGCCACGAAATTATTCCTAATCTCGCCCTGTCCCGACAACTCGTGAAAAATATGCAACTAGTCGGTGCTCCGACCTTCAGCCAGGAAGAAGAAAATTTTGCCCGCCAGCTTCAGGCTCCCCTGGTAGCGCAATTTGGTCGTGAATATCCCCTCGCGTTAGACACCCGCATTCATCCGGTCACTCAAAATCCAGAAAGCAGTAAAGGGTCGACAGATGTCGGAGACATTAGCTGGAGAGTTCCAACAAGCGGTATTAGAGCGACCTGCTTTGTCGCCGATGCGCCGGGACACAGTTGGCAAAATGTCAGCTGCATCGGAAGTACCATCGGTGAAAAAGGAATTCTGTTTGCCTCTAAAGTATTAGCGATTACGGCGGTAGAACTGATGCAGAACGAAGACCAGATTCTTAGCGCTAAGGCCGAATGGCAGCAACGGATGAAAGGAAAGAAGTATTTTACATTCATTCCAGACGGACAAACCGCGCCTAAATCGATTCGATAAGCAGAGCAATGGAAACTGAACGCCTAAGACTTCGTGGTTGGGTCAGCAACGATCTCACCCACTTTCTAAAAATCTGTTCCCGTCAGGATGTGATGAAATATATTGATCATCCATGGGAGGCCGAACGCGTTACTGAATTCATCCTTGAAGAGCAACGACAACTTCAATTGCGGGGTCATTGCCGTTGGGCTTTAGAGTTAAAGGATACGAGTGTTTTGGTTGGCTTTTGCGGATTGAGACCGCTGGCTGACAGGCCTGAGCAGTTGGAAATCGGCTGGCGTCTGCATCCCGATTATTGGCGACAGGGGCTGGCATTCGAAGCAGCAACCCAGGTGATCAATCACGCAATCAATCAACTTGCTCCAGCGCGAATCTTTGCATGTATTCACGTGCAGAATGAAGCATCGATTCGCCTGGCTACTAAGTTGGGCATGAAAATAACGGAGCGCGTCCCCACAGATGAATTGGATGATTACATCCTTGAATATCCCTGTTCGCCAACACGGAAAGAAACAAACGTCAGATAATCTAACTGTCGAATCGAATCGCCTTGAACGCTTGTACCTGTTCGGTCAGCGCTGTTTCAACCGGTAACCGCTCCATGGAACTGGCACCATAAAATCCATGCACATGATTCGTTTGACGAAGAACAAACTGCGCGTCTTCCGGCATAGCAATGGGACCGCCGTGACAAAGTACGATGACGTCGTTGCGTACACCATGAGCAGCATCAGCAATTGCCTGAACCTTAACCACACTCTGCTCCAACGTGAACGCGGTTTCAGCCCCAATCGTCCCTTTCGTAGTTAATCCCATATGCGCAACAATCACGTCTGCACCGGCATCAGCCATGCGTTCAGCTTCTTCCGTGTTGAATGCATAGGGAGTCGTCAGCAGATCCTTTTGCCGGGCTAGTCGCACCAGTTCAACTTCACGGTCGTATCCCATCCCGGTTTCTTCTAAATTTGCACGAAAGCTGCCATCAATGAGCCCAACGGTGGGGAAGTTTTGTATGCCGGCAAATCCAATCTCTTTGACTTCATCCAGGAACAGATCCATTTGACGAAACGGATCCGAAGCACAGATTCCAGCTAACACGGGCGTGTCCTTGACAATCGTCAGAACTTCTCCTGCCATGTCCATCACAATTTGATTAGCATCGCCATAGGGCATGAGACCCGCCAGTGAACCCCGACCAGCCATACGATAACGTCCGGAGTTATAAATGATAATCAGATCGATCCCCCCGGCCTCTTCAAACTTTGCACTAATTCCTGTCCCCGCTCCCCCACCGATGATGGGGACGCCGGTAGCCAGACGCTCTCGAAGTCTGGCCAGCGTTTGCTCTCGTGTAAAACTCATCGTCGTTTCATTTCTAAAAGAATTTCCACCGCCCTTTGCGAAAAAGCCGGATCGTTGATATTGGCTTCTATTTCGAAGACTGGAATCTCCGGATTTACATTATCTTTGATGGAAGCAAACAAAGCCTGATCTGCTTCTCTGTCGCAAAAGAGTTCACCGTCGCCATCCAGAATCGAGACTCCACCAAGTGGTAATAAGAACGCAATCGGGCCGATGGCCTGATTAGCCTTCTCAGCAAAGATTTGACCCAGCTGCCGATTCTCTTCCAAATTAGTTCTCATCAATGTGACAGACGTATTCCAGTGGTAAAACAATCTACCATCATCAAGGAACTGCTGAGGAACCGTATCCGGAGCATTAAAATTCACCATATCAACACACCCCGGAACGATAAGATGAGGTATGCCCACACGACCGGCCGCTTCGAGTCGTGCGGTCCCGGCACTGAAAACACCGCCACAAAGCTCATCTGCCCATTCGGTGGTGGTAATATCCAAACAGGCGTCCACTAACCCCTGATCAATCAACGACTCCATGGTTTGGCCCCCCGTTCCAACGGCATGAAAGACAAGCACTTCATATCCTGCAGCCTCAAGTAGATCCCGACAGGCATCAACACATGCCGTTGTATTGCCGAACATACTGGCGGCCACGATCGGTCGGTCGTCAATGGCTGGCGAAACTTCTGTTTGCAACATTCCGATCACTGCGCCAATCGCTCGAGTGTAGGTGACGCGGCTGATCCTGTTGACACCTGACACATCCGTAGCAGAAGGGAACAGAATAATATCACTCGTTCCTACGTAGTTCGATGTATCTCCGCTGGCAACTGTACAAACACAAACTTTGGGGACACCCCGCGGCAAACAACGCATGGCAGCGGTCACCATGGTCGATCCGCCAGATCCTCCCATTCCGAATATGGCATCAAAGCTACCTGCTTCATACATCTTGCCAGACATCACTTCGGCACCCTGAGCCATAGCAACCATTGCCTGCCCTCGGTCACCGGTTTTCCGGATTTGCTCCAGCGACATTCCTCCAGCTTGAGCAACTTCCGCTGCTTCAATATCAACCGGAAACAGGTTCGTGGTGCCCAATACACCGGTGTTGACTGTGATTACCTCTAATCCGTTGGCTAAAACAACATCACGCACAAAGGCATATTCCGGCCCTTTTGAATCAAAGGCACCGATTAATAATACTGTCTTGACCATCTTATTTATTTAATAACCCACGTTCCCGCATCCACTGCTCACATCGAGTAGGCCAGCGATGACTATTCGAATCTGTCACTCGCAATCCATAACCATGTCCGCCGGTTTCTGTGATATGCATTTCAGCCGGGACCCCGAGCCGTTTCAATGCCAACCACATGAGTACACTGCTTTCCGGTGTCACTCCGTCATTGTACGCATGTTGCATGAACATCGGTGGGGTTTGTTTGGTCACCTTGGCTTCCGGCACCAGCTTACCGTCAGCCGTCGTCAGATAGGCCGGATAAATTAGAATGGTAAAATCAGGGCGACTGCTAACCTGATCAATTTCATCGATCATCTCATAGTGACGTTTATCGAAGTGCATTGAGGTCATTGCGGCCAGATTCCCACCCGCTGAAAAACCCAGAATCCCGATACGAGCTGGATTGATTTTCCACTGCTTCGCATGAGCCCGAACATAACTCATTGTTCGCTGTGCATCCTGAAGCGGAGCATGATAAGGAGGCAGACCTTTTCGACGGGGGACTCGATACTTTAGCAATACGGCATTCACACCAAGCGAATTTAACCAATCACAGACTTCGGTGCCCTCCAAATCCCAGGCCAGGATGTTGTATCCGCCACCGGGACAAACAACAACCGTCGTACCTGTATTGTTCTTCTTTGCCGGATAAAACTGGAGTGTCGGAACGGTAACATTGGAAATTCTCAATACCTGCTTTTGCCCCGGTTTGCTTGGAGTGGCTGTTTCTGCACCAAGATCACCTTTTTCTCCTGGGGCCCCATCTGGCCAAACCTTCATTGGCTTCTCAGTAGCCACAGCTGCTGTACAGAACATCAATAAAACTAAAAACAATAGATTCCGAAGATGCATATAACTTTCTTTCATATCAATACTGGCTGATGTGATGAGATAAACTTTACTTTTCTCATGCGAGGCAAGTAGATTTTCCAAGCAATGAGTGTTTGTAACAGGGATATTATAAGAGGGTAACAAAGTTGTTTCATCTATATTAGTACTGATTCATCGGAACACTCATGATTATCAATTTCGTAATGATCCTTGGAAAAGTCCTTCGCAAGTTCACCCACAGGTTGATCAAGAAGTACTATCCCAAAGTGCAAATCACGGGCGCTGAACAAATTCCATCCGATGGGCCCATCCTTTTTTGTGCTAATCATCCGAATTCCTTAATTGATCCCGTACTCATTGGGATTACCGCAAAGCGCCCTGTCAGTTTCATGGCCAAGGCACCATTATTTAAGACCCCTATTCTGGGCTCTATCATGCATGCCCTGGGAATGGTTCCCGCCTATCGTGGGCGTGATGACTCTAGCCAGATAAAGAAAAACCAAAAAAGTCTCGACCGCGTAATTAAAGGGCTGATGTCGGGAAGAGCCATGGGGATTTTCCCGGAAGGTGTCTCATCAGACTTACGACAACTGGGGCTAGTAAGAGGCGGAGCTTCGCGAATCGCTCTGGGTGCCTTTGAGGGTGGTGTCGAAAAACTCGTTATTGTCCCACTCGGGATTAACTACGAACGCAAAGAAAGATTGGGAAGTAAAGTCTGGATCAATGTCGGTGAACCGATCCTCATAAAAGAATTCACAAAAGAGCATCGATCCAACGAAGAAAAGGCGATTACAGATGACAAAGTTCTACGTCGAAAACTGACACAACAAATCGAAGCGAATCTCAAGGCAGTCATTGTCCATCTGGATAACGCTGAATGGGATCCACTGCTTGATGATTTGGAAACTCTGGTGGAACACTCTCGTCACAAAGCATCCATCAAAGTGCCAAAACTGATGCGACGTAAACGTATCGCCGATGCGCTGAATTATTTCTATCGGGAAGAAGCAGAAGCTGGCACTGAAGTGGTTTCCCAAATTCAAAATTACCATCATAAAGTAAGGGCTGCAGGACTGATCATCGACGATCCAATTCTGCAGCGTAGTACGCTAAAGACTACCTTTACAATTCTCTGGAAATTAATGCACCTGGTCATCTGGTTCATCCCGGCGCTTCTGGGTACGCTCGGAAATATTGTACCCTTTGTGATCACAAGAGCCATTGCTAGCAAAGTGCAGCAGGAAGGCCTGAAGACAACTGCGTTGGCTCGTATCGGAGTTGGCCTACCCATCTATTTGCTGTGGTATGCTTTGATCGCCTATACGGTTTGGATGGAGACTGCGCAACCAGTTCTGATCACCGTTACAAACTTTCTACTGCTATTGTCGGGAACAATTTCATTAAAGTACTGGCCATACTGTGTGAAAACAATGGTCCATCTAGGGCATCAATTAAGAGCCTGCTTGAAAAAAGGTATGCTGAAAAAGCTTCGGGCGGAACTGATGGAGATTAGGGAAACGCTCGTTCAATATGCAGAACGTTACGCCGAGTTAGTTCCCCGGCCAAACCCGCCATCGATTAGACCGATGATAATGCTTTTTGCTTCCACCCTCAGTTCTCTCACCTTGCTTTCAGTTGCTTTTATCTTCTATCTGCTGTTAAACATTACTCTTCATCCAGAAATCAATCGCGAGCTAGACGTCCTTCGTGGGATCCCCGTTGAATTAAACGAAGAAAATATTACTAAGGCCGAAGAAACCGTCATCCGAATCAATGACGAAGCAAAAAGGACTCATGAAACAAGTGTGGAGTTACTAACCCAATACAATGCCGGTGACTTCAGATTAGAAAATCAAAACAGCCGCCACGAAGTCAGTGCCCTACTGCATAACTTTTATCAGGCCCGTGACGAACTGCTCAAAATCGGTATCGTTTATACCCCCGATAGCTCCAAGCAGGAGCATCGCTCTCCCGAAATATCTCAAAACAGATTAATCCAATTATCAACGGCCGCTATGTTACTGCGGCATCAGATGTCATTGCAATTTGCAACAACCTATCTCAATGATAAGGAGCTCGCTAAGTATCTTAATCAGCCTGATGATACTTACGGTATTCCTGAAGGGCTCATTCGTCAGGTCAATGAAGAACTCAATGCCAGACGTTATACAGAACTGATCGCCAAAATGTTGGGAGACCACTCTCAAGAAAACGGCCAGCCTGTAGCTAATAAATCAACACATTCAGAAGGATTACGCTCTATCATTGATCGGGCTAGTGAGGTTATTAAAAAGATTGATTCGGAAGATTCCGATCCACTACATGGAAAGGTTCACTCGGCCATTAGCACCGCGATGAGAAAGGGTGTGAATACCTATCTTCAGCTTCAACAAATTGTGGCGACTGAAATCGGAGATTTTCGTATTAAAAACACGCAAGACATTAAAGAACATCACATCTCTGAAGAGAAAGTTAAGGGATTTCATAACGAATTAAAACCTGGAGATATCCTCATTGAACGACGGGATTGGTATTCTTCCAATGCATTTCTTCCTGGTTACTGGCCTCACGGCGCACTTTACGTAGGCACACCTGGAGATTGGGAAAAAGAGGGCATCCTAGATGAGGTTATCAAAGAACTGGAAATACTAGTCGAACTTGAAGCCAGCAATGAAACCGACGCCACTCAGGCTGAAGAGGATGGTAAGACCCATGTTCAAAAAATGCGGGAACTCATCAGGAAACTTAATAAAGGGGAGACCAAGAAACTAAACGAAAAGCAGGTTATCGAAGCCGTCAGTGAGGGCGTCATTCACAACACCATAGAGCATAGCGTTGGCGGGGCTTCCTCTGTCTTCGCCCTTCGCCCCAAAGATCTCATGCCTGGAGAACGAGAAAAAGCTATCGCTCAGGCTTTCTTCTATATCGGACGTCCCTATGACTTCGATTTCGATTTTGATACTCCAAACACCCTCGTCTGTACTGAAGTTGTCTACCGGAGCTATGGTGGAAACAGTGACGAGGCAACGCTTAAATTCCCCCTCGTGACTCTCATGGGAAGGCGAACCTTACCTGCCCATCAACTCGCGAGGCAATTCGTCGAAGAGGTTGAGGCTGGCCGGTCACAATACGAACTGGTTGCCTGGTTGGACCACGATCGTATTAATCAAACGGCTGATCTTTTAAAATACAATGGGGACCATTCCGGTGAGAAGTTTGAACGATTCAAAGACACGCTCACACGATCAAGTATCACCTTCGTCATGGAATACAAAAAACATGGTCTTTCTGCCCTCGTCAGCAATCAAGTTCTCTACTTGTTCTATCTTTCGGTCATCACTGCTTTTTGCTATGCCATTGCAAAATTTGTATTCTTTCTTCGTCTAACTTCAGAATCACCGATGCCGACTCATCCTCCATACATTACTGAAACATCTTAATCTCATGGACTATTCCAACCTGCGTGTCGATGGACACACTCACATTTTCTGCTGGGGGGAAAATCCTAAAGAGGGATTTCTCTCGCGAAGCACTCAGAAATCTATCATTTCAAAACTTCTGCTACGGCTATCCGGCATTAAAAAAGAACGTGGAGATACAATCTCTGAAAAGATCTACAACCGACTATTCAAAGATCTGGAGTCCACTGAATTAGATTACATCGTGTTGTTCGCTCAGGATGCCATCTATAAAGGTGGAGCGGATATCGACTATGAACGAACTCATTTTTATGTCTCCAACGACTACGTATTGGAGCTAGCAAAACGCTCCGATAAAATTATCCCCTGCACAAGCATCAATCCGATGCGAAATGACTCTATCCAGGAGCTCGATCGAGTACGTGCTGCCGGTTGTAAGTTGGTAAAGATTCATACCGCCATTCAGGGTGTGAGTCCTGATCTACCTGAATTTGAAGAGTTTTACCGGCATGCGGCAGAAATCGGAATCACACTAATATTCCACACGGGATATGAACACTCTTGCCAAGTTGTTTCCCAAAAGTTTACCGACCCTAAAAAGCTATCCCGAGCATTAGATCAGGGAGGGAATATTATTGCCGCGCACTGTGGGACATGTGCATTCTGGGACAAGGAAGATTACTATCCACACTTTATCGAAATGATGCATCAGTACGATAATCTCTATGGTGATACCGCCGTGATGGCTGGTTTTGTACGGCTCAAGGCATGTGGCAAACTGGCAGCGGAACCTAAGTCGGTCACCAGTCGCATCATTCACGGAAGTGATTATCCGATTCCACCAAGTCGCATTCCTCATCGTAAACACGTGGGGCTGTTTCCTAAATATCGTAAGAACTTGCTCGACTTAGACTTAAACATCAAGCGAGCTTACAACTACGGGCCTCGCTACGAAAATCTAATCCTAGAGCTGATTGACTTTCAAGCATAAAAAAGGCCCCGCAGAATACTGCAGGGCCTTGTAGCAATCTTCACTAAGTCAAAATCAATGACTAAATAGCCTCGTCTCCCATTTCACCGGTACGAATACGGATCGATTCAGTGATATCCGAAACAAATATCTTGCCATCCCCAACGTTGCCTGTTTGAGCAGCTTGCAGAACCGCATCTATCGCTTCCTGAAGTTTCTCATCGGCCAGAATGATCTCCAGTTTTGCTTTGGGGACAAAGTCGACGGCATACTCAGTACCCCGATACATCTCTGTGTGCCCCTTCTGTCGACCGAATCCCCGTACCTCGACAACCGTCATCCCTTCGATACCAGCCTCTACAAGTGCCGATTTGACATCGTCCAGTTTGTGAGTACGGATAATAGCTTCCACTTTCTTCATGTTCGCTCTCCTGTATTTGAAAAGCAGAAATTGTTCGGCAGACAATTCTGCCGAACATCCTCTGATAATTATTCGCTTCAAGTCGGCTTAAAGCCAGATATAACCTTCTTCACCGTGTTCACTAAGGTCCAGTCCGCGAGTTTCCGCATCTTCGTCAACTCGTAAGCCCATCGTCTTCTCCAACAATTTCAAGATGATTAGTGAGATCACGGCTGCATAAACAACCGTCACGATAACGCTAACTAACTGGCCAACAATCGCGTCTAAATTACCGTCAATAGCACCAAGAGCCTCAGTCGCGCCCGTTACCTGCTGGGTGGCAAACACGCCTGTCAGAATAGCACCGACCGTACCACCAATCCCGTGGACACCAAAAGCATCTAAGGAATCATCGTAACCAAGTTTGGATTTCATAGCCGTAACAGCGAAGAAACATATCACACCGGCGATGAATCCCATTAGAATTGCCGGCATTGGCTGGACAAATCCGGCAGCTGGCGTGATACAAACCAAGCCAGCGACAGCACCAGAAGCAGCACCCAACGCCGTCGGTTTTTTATGCACCGCCCATTCGAATAGGGTCCAGCCAACAACACCAGCTGCTGCTGAAAGATGAGTGACTGCAAATGCCATCGTAGCCCCATCGTTGGAAGCCACCGCACTACCAGCATTAAACCCAAACCAACCAACCCAGAGCATCGCCGCACCAAGGACCGTATAAGTCAGGTTGTGCGGAGGCATGGGCTCGGAACCAAATCCCATTCGTTTGCCGATCAGGATACAAGCAACTAAGGCGGAGACACCGGAACTAATATGAACCACATTTCCACCGGCAAAATCCAAACCACCGCCGGCCCATGCTCCATCTACACCGTGCGCGATGATTCCTCCATCCCAAACCCAGTGACAAATCGGACAGTAAACCAACAGTCCCCATAAGACTGAAAAAACGGCCATCGTACTAAACTTCATGCGTTCAGCGAACGCACCACAAATCAACGCTGGCGTGATAATAAAGAACATACCCTGGAAAATAGCAAACGTCAGATCCGATACGTCCAACCCCAATTCGTAGCTAAGTGCTCCGCCCTGCATCGTCAGACCTTCCATAAACAGGAACTCACCATTACCAATAAATTTGTTTTCCATGCCGTCGCCACCAAATGCCAGACTAAATCCGCACACTGCCCAAACAACACTCATCAAACCCATCAGGAACAAACACTGCATCAAAACCGAAACGACATTCTTTTTACGAACTAAACCGCCATAGAAAAGAGCCAAACCCGGAGCGGTCATAAAAAGAACCAGTGCGCAGCAGACCAACATCCAGCCGTTATGACCTGCATTAGCAGCCGCTGCGACAGACTGCTTTAGATCCAATATCTGCTGTGCTTCGTGATCCAGTTCTTCAGGACTCTGATCTTCTACCTCATAAGCCTCTTCAGTCGAGACATTTTCCGACTCTCCTTCAGCGAGTTCCAAAGTTTGCTCACCTTCAGGCACGGCGTCCTGAGACCAACTTGTTAGTGGTAAACCCACCAAGAACATGACGCATAAAAATACATACCCATACTTCAAATAAGACATCACAAGTGTTCCTCAAATATCAATAAACAACTAATGAGTAATTAGCTACACAATTCACTATCTTGCAGTAATAGATTTACCCCGACTGCGATCAGGGCCGCCTTGTAGATAAATCAATTGTCATCACTGAACGATGTGGGGACGATTTATCTGCCTGCTATTGTATCAAACTTGGCGGAACAGAGAGGACGGAAGAATCGCTACCTTTAAAGAATTGTGCGATCGTTACTACGCTTGTCTTTGACAACACCGCCGCTATGAAGGACACCGGCAATGGCTCGGTCACGCCAGGGTCCCGGTGCGTCATAGAATGAACCATCGAATACGATCTCATTCACCATAACCGTTGCCTTATGTAATGGTAACTTGTTGACAATCGCCCCATCTGGCCGGACAACAAAGCTTCCCCATCTGGATGGATAAGCCGTGCTGTTATTTGCCGAAATCCAGAAATGATTCTCCGCGGCGCGACAAGCCATTGTCGATGGAACAATTGTTTTCCAGATATTGTATTCCTGATCTTCAACAACGGTTGTTCGAGCATTATGAAAAGACTGCAACAACAACTGAACTCCAGCTTGTTTTAGTTCGCGGTACAACTCCGGAAATCGATAGTCGTAACAGATCAAGACACCACATTTCAACCCATCCACTTTAAAAGTGGTCATGTGATTTCCGGGCGAATAATGGATCAAATCCAATGTCGGATTTTTCCCATCGATCCCCGTACAAAACCGCTTGTCATATCTCTCGACAATGGCGCCCTGATCATCAATAACATAAATGCAATTGTGGGGCTTATGCTTTCCTGACAGTTGATGTGTAGAGCCCAACACGACCCACACACCCAAATTCTTTGCCCCTTGCATAATGTCACGCGTAGCCGATTTCAGCTGGTCCCAATTCAATGATTGGATCGAATCGAACTCAACGCCGGCATAACCGCTTAAAGCACACTCAGAAAAGTGAATAACACGTGCGCCAAGTTCAGCAGCGCGTTGCATTTGTCGAAGAACATAATTCCTGTTGCTGGCAATATCTGCCTCGACTGGAAACTGACAGGTAGCTACAGAAAGACCTGCCGGCTTAGCGGCAGGCCTCTTCTTGATTTCAGTCTTTTGCCTGGATGCCATTTACCAGCTTTCCTTTAGCGAATACTAAGGGCGTGCAAATTTGTAAATACATCGTCCACTGGCTGCCCCGACGGTGTAATAGATTTCACCATCCTCACCCAAACCAAAAGCCATCACGGGAGTTCCCGATGACTTGATTTCTATATTTGATATCACGTGCTCTTTCTTCACATCGTATTTCAATGCCCAGATACGACCGGAGATGTAATCCGCATAGAGGTAAGCTCCCCGTAATTCAGGAAACTCTTTGCCACGGTATACATATCCCCCAGTGATCGATTTACCAATTTGGTGATCGTATTCAAAAATCGGATCGGTCACTTCCAATTTTGGATCCACCGGAGCGTTTCCAAACTGATAGCTTCCTTCCCGAGCACTCCAGCCATAGTTTGCACCCTTCTTAAGAATATTAATTTCTTCCCATTGATCCTGACCAACATCACCAATCCAGATCGTACCGGTCTTTGGATCGTTAGCAATACGCCATGGATTACGGATTCCATACGCATAAATCTCTGGTTGGGCACCTTCCATCTCTACAAATGGGTTGTCCTTCGGAATGCTGTAAGGCCGTGTTTCTGTGGAATGATCTACATCAATTCTAAGAATCGATCCCATCCAGGAACTTAAATCCTGCCCCTGACCTGTCGGATCGTTTCGACCACCACCGTCGCCCATACCGATATATAACAAACCATCGTTACCGAAAGTCATAGGTCCGCCATTATGGTTTGAAAACGGCTGAGGAATCGTCATGATGATCTTCTCACCGGAAGCTTTACCAACGCCTGATTTCAGATCGACCGTAAAGCGAGAAAGATAAGAAACGCGACCATCTTTGAGATTGGATTTATTTGACGAATAATAAACAAAGATTTGCCCGTTGTTCTCATAGTCGGGATGAATCGCCATCCCCAACGCACCTTCTTCATTCACATTACCAGCGGCATCATGAGCTTGCACTCGGTCTTGAAAATCAACGACAACCTTCGCTTCCTTTTCTTTACCTGTCGCGTCAATCGAGTAAATACGGCCCCGTTGATCCAAAGCAAACAATCGATTCGAGCCATCACCAGGATGAACTAATTCAACAGGTCGCATGACCTGAATCTTGCCATCCTCATCGACACCTTCAAAGTCTTCCCAGGTCATACCTGGAAATGCTTCCACGGCATTCAAAGTAATCTCTTTGTCTGAAATCGATGGCGTTTCACCATCTTTAATTTCGCGAATCTTGATATTTCGGTAAGAAACGAGATTGCCGTGATCCTGCAGGCAGATATGCCCCTCACCCATTTTCCCAAAGTTCGGATATTTCGAAAACTTACTCTTAGCAACTAAACCATTCCACTCAGGACTACCAACCTTGAAGTAATAATAGTGCACACCATTAACCTGTACTTCACAGTTCTTAGGACCAATACGTAGATAAACTAAGTTCCACTGTCCGGGAGGACGAGTGGCATCGTCCATCTCCTTCCCCTTGAACCCAACCTGTTCTTCGAACATCGTCGCCCATGCCGGCTTCTTGGGCTTGTATAGCTGATATAACCAACCCGACTTTTGCGGATCATGCCCATCAACATTGTCCTGCACCTGAATTTCGGGACCCGTCTGCCAGGGAGCGTTATACTCTTCGGTCACATGAAACATAATTCCACTGTTACCGCCTTTGGAGATGTTGTATTCCAAGAACAACTCGAAGTGCTTGTATTTACCGGTTGTGATGATATCACCCGCACCGCCGCCTGCGCGTATCAAGGCACCATCCTTGATTTGCCAACCGTCGCTAACACCTTCTTTCTTGTAATTCCGCCAGCCGTCGGTGGATTGACCGTCAAACAGTACTTTCCAACCACTTCGTTTCTCCGCCTCCGTTAATCCATTAAGTGGGACTTCCGCGGTTACTGTATCCACAATAAAAGAAGTCAGCATGAACGCACTAACAACAGTCACAACTTTTAACGATTTCATAGATCTGATTCTCTAATTAAAAATGAGCCAATATCCTGTTGCCCGATTCTATCACACAAATCGGGCCGATTGGTTATTCACCAGCAACGGCAGCAAACACTTCCTGAGGATGTGCTCCGGCGTCCGTAATCTTGCTCCAGTGTCTCAGTACCACACCTTCACCATCAATCAAAACTGCTGATCGAATAACTCCCATCGTCTTCTTACCAAAACGCACTCTTTCTCCCCAGGCGTCGTAATCTGTTAACATCACTTTCTCTTCATCACAGAGTAATCTGAACGGAAGATCATATTTACAGATGAAATCATTGTGAGATTCAGCACCGTCCGGGCTGACACCAATCACAACAGTATTCAACGCTTCAAACTGTGGATTCAAATCACGGAACCCTTGAGCTTGCTTCGTTCATCCGGGTGTATCGTCTTTGGGATAGAAGTACAAGACAATATTTTTGCCCTGCAGATCATCCAGTGAAACTTGATTCCCGTCCTTATCGGGCAAACTAAATCCCGGAGCTACCTGACCAACTGTGACTGCCATTTAAATTCCCTCGTTTCTTTTTTCTGAACTGAATATTATCATTTTATAGTTTTTCAGAGAGGATCCCAGCCGATTCCAAATAAGCAATCACCTGGTCCGCTAAAACATCAGGAGTTTGCTCAGCTGACTTAAGGTGAACCTCAGGATTCTCTGGAGATTCATAAGGATCATCAATACCTGTCATTCCTTTGATCTCACCTGCACGAGCTTTTTCATAGAGACCTTTTGGATCGCGGGATTCACAAACTTCCAACGGTGCATCAACGAAAACTTCGACGAAATCACCGTCGCGGGATGCTTCAATCCGTTCACGTACATTAGTTCGATCTTCACGGTAAGGGCTAACGAAAGCAACGAGCGTCACCAGACCCGCTGCAGCAAACAACTCGGTGACCGCACCCACCCGACGGATATTCTCTTTACGGTCTTCTGCTGAAAATCCGAGGCCGAATCGTTGAGCATACACTTCACCCAACGGCGCCAATAACTGTGGACTGGCATTTAAGCCATGTCGCACATTGTCTCCATCTAAAATAAAGGTATGGACACCGCGGGCATGCAGTTTTTGATCAACCAGATTAGCTACAGTACTCTTGCCGCAACCACTCAACCCCGTAAACCAAACGACGCATCCTCGATGGCCGTTTAAGCTCTCACGGTTTTCACGTGTAATCGCATGGTCATGCCAGGTAATATGTGTTTCTTCCATCTCTTTTACTCCGCCGCAATACCGGCTAATTGGCACATCTGAGCGTTGACGACTGGTTGTGGACAACTCCAAACCATAAAAAACAGTGCTTCACGACACCATCGACCGACAGGATGCCCGGTAACAAACCCCATACCTTTGGCAGCGGAAAGTGCTGCCTGAGTAGATCGGAGGACCAAACTATTGCAATGCTGACGTAAGTCCTCGGTTCCACAGGTTTCATTGCCTGCTGCAGAATGTAGTAAGATCTCCCTCAATGCCTCACATTCTTCTTTCAGTGCTTCCGCGGGCGGCAATAACTCCGGTCGTTTTTCACCTTCACTAAAAATGAAATCAATCGCGGCGCCTGCCAAACCAATCGCTAAAGTTGACGTTTGCAATCCGCCAGTGCGAGCTCCAATCCCTTGAGACATCACGTTTTCGACAGGCCCTGCCAATAACCACTTGCGATCAACCTGAACATTCACCAACGAAATTTTACCTGTATGGCTTCCTGACAAGGCGACCAAGTTGGCCGGGGCCTCAGCATGCACTCCGGAAACATCGGTAGGTACCACCGTCAATATCTGACGACCATCCTCCAGTTGCGCTCCAACAACAATCGTATCCGCATGAACTCCGCCCGTTACCCAGGGGCTGAATCCGTTGAGCAGAAATCCTGTCTCCGTCTCTTCAGCTCTTAAGACTGCCTGCGTTAAGTGACGACGGCTTGTGGTAAGGTGAGAAATCCCTACCGTCGAAAAGCGACTTCCATCCAACAATGCCGGAATCAACGCGTCGCGAGCGAAATCGTTTCCACTCAAAGCAATTCGTCGACAAGCCCCCGTGCGTTGAGTGATAACAAAGGTTGTCGTTTGACAGGCAGCGCTCAGAGCCAGATAGCCAAGCGTCAACTCATAATCGCTCCAGCCCAGACCACCGTATTCAGGTTCCAGAAACCAACGGAACACTCCGTATCGAGCACACAGTTCCAGCTGTTTCTGAGGCCATGGATAAACTCCATTTCCATCCTGAAAATCCAGACCGGCAGACAGTTCATGCAACTGTTTACACAGTTCGCTTAAAGCAGGATCTTCAGGAGATCGAATTTCCAATGGCTCGTTGTTGTCTGGCATCATGCCATTATAGAATGGGGGTGCTTCTCTTGCGATAGGCTGATTTATAGACGTAATCGCTTAAAGATTCGTTCCGGAATACTTCGAATAACCAACATGATGTAACGCCAAAACCATCTGGAGTAGATGACGCCTTTACGTTTTTTTATCCCGCGAACAATGTCTCGAGCCACCTGTTTAGGTGTCGCTACCAATGGACTCTTGGGATCCACTATCCCCACTGTCATGGCGGTAGCCACAAACCCCGGCTTGACAGTCATCACATGCACGCCACTATGTTGACCTCGATTTCTGAGACCCTGTAGATAAAGAGAGAGCCCGCCTTTGGCGGCACCGTAAAGATAATTACTTTGCCGACCTCGGTCTCCAGCCACCGAGGAAATTACCGCGAGGAAGCCCTCCCGCTGATCTTCCAGACGCTCCATTAATGGTTCAAGCACTGAGACACAGGAAGTGAAATTAATATCCAGTGTCTTACGAGCAAGATCCCATTCACGTTGCGCCTGAACCTGATCGGGAAGGAAACCATGACAAATCACTGCTCCGGCTATCTTCTCCGTTTTTTCAAAGCATTCGCTGATGAAGGTTGCGTGGTCATTCGAGTTAAGTGCTTCAAACATGAGTGTCGAAACATCGCATTCACATCGAATGACGATATCCTGAGCAATCGCCTCTAACTCAGTCCTATCCCGACCAGCCAGAATTAAATTATATTGGCCGGCCAATTCCATGGCCGTCGCACGAGCAATATCGGAAGTGGCTCCGACTACAATCACCGTCTCTGCATGCTTACTCATCGGCTTCAACCAATTCCACTATCTTTCCTAGTTCCTGTACCAACAACTCTTGACTGCCTGAGGGCTCCATGGCAACAGACAAGGCCCACAAAGGCACGCTGCCTAATCGATCTACTTGTATTTTTACCAAATCCTTCATCGTGCAAATGATAGCTTCGGCTGAGACTTCCTGTGTTCTGGCAATAATCTTCTCAATATCATTGCGATTAAAATGATGATGATCTTCAAACTCCATGTGAGCCGCTAACTCCAACCCTTGTTCCTCAAGCAAATCCGCGAAGGCCAATGGATTTCCGATCCCGGAAAAAGCCAGCACTGTTTTACCCACCAAGCCACTAAGGCCGAGGGTTTCCCCCGAGTAATTCTCAAAGCCTTCCACGTGATGAGCAAACTCAACAACAGCTACTTCCGGGTTATATTTTTCAACGGTTTGTCGAATTAATTGGAGTTCGATTGGTGTCACTTGGTCGACGCGAGTGACAATCACTAGTCCTGCGCGCTTTAAAGACGACAAGGGTTCGCGTAACAGGCCGGCAGGTAACAGACGTCGATAGCCAAACGGACAGGTAGCATCTATCAAAACAATGTCCAGATCCCTAGCAAGAAATCGATGTTGGAAGCCATCATCCAGAAGTAAGGTTTGAGCAGCGAATTCTTCAATCGCAACCGCGGCAGATTCAACGCGACTGGGATTCTGAAGATGCGGCACATCAGGCAGACGGCGTTCTAATTCCAGTGCTTCGTCATTCTTGCTTCCCTGCTCGGCCTTATAGCCACGACTCAGCAACGTCACGCGAACTCCGCAGTCTCGCAGCCATCGTGCAATGTATTGCACCATCGGTGTCTTACCGGTTCCGCCCGTCGTTAAATTGCCAATGCTAATAACAGGCACACGAACGCGGGTAACCGACTGTCCATTTTCAAAACGGCAATTGCGCCAAATCACGATCAGTCGATAGGGCACTGACAACAGCCACAACAACAAAAGAGGGAGCCAAATCAGCGGAGATTTAGTCGTCCGATTTATAATTTTGAAATAGGCGGCCAGCATCGTGATTACCCGGATAACTTAGAGTTGAGCTCCCACAGTCCACGGCACGAACTCTTCATCACCGATACCGTGGATTTCACTCTTGGTTTTCTTACCACTGGCAACTTCGATAATCTCTTCGTAGATATCCCGTCCCAGTTCCTGCACAGTCCTTCCAGTCAGCACCGTACCGGCATTAATATCCATGTCCTCGATCATGCGCTCATACATTGGAGTATTGGTGGCGACTTTAATAGATGGAGTAGGTTTACATCCGAAACAACTGCCGCGTCCGGTCGTAAAAACAACAATATTTGCACCGCCCGCAACCATTCCAGTCACACTTGGAGGGTCGAAGCCTGGTGTATCCATTAATACAAACCCACGCTTATCGACCGGTTCGGCATATTCGTATACAGCCTCCAAAATGGTAGAGCCCCCTTTGGCCACAGCCCCTAATGACTTTTCAGCAATGGTCGTTAGACCACCTTCTTTATTGCCTGCTGATGGGTTGTTATTGATCGACTCACCCCAGATATCTGCATACCATTCCCACCAACGAATTCGTTCCAGAAGTTTGTCCGCAACTTCGACGGAACGTGAGCGCGCGGTAAGCAAATGCTCAGCTCCATATACCTCTGGCATCTCAGACAACATGGCGGTACCACCGCTGGCAACCAGCAAGTCGCTGGCAACACCCACGGCTGGATTAGCTGTCACTCCGGAATTTCCATCCGATCCACCGCACTCCAGGCCGACAACTAATTCACTTACAGGAATTGGTTCACGTTTTACATCGTTGGCTGCTGGAAGTAACTTCGCGATCTGTTGAATACCAAGTTCCACGGTTGCCATCGTGCCACCATGATCCTGCATACTCAGAACTGGTGGTAATTTTGGTCCGCCAGAGGTTGTCACGCCGTCAATCTGTACCAGACGTTGGCTTTCAACCAGATAGCCAATCGTGTTTTGTTCGCAACCAAGTCCAACGATGAGGTAACCACCAATATTTGGATGACGAGCAATCCCGCCCAACACACGATTCAACATCTCGTGCTTGAGCCCTCCGAATTCCATCCCACACCCCTCACCATGAGCAAATGGAACAATACCATCAACATTGGGATAGTCTTTAAGAATATTCCGGTCAAAATGCCGGGCGATATATTTAGCCACCGAGGCTGAACAGTTTACTGACGAGAGCACACCGATATAATTTCGCGTTCCGGCAGTATCATTGGGTCGCTTATAGCCCATAAAAGTCCGATCCGTAATCGGCGATAAAGGCTCCGGATGATTCGTCGCTTTTTCATATTCTGTTTCCGGAGCGACATGTTTTACGTTATGGACATGAACCCATTCGCCCGGAGTCACGCGGTGCGTTGCGAGACCAATCGGCTGACCGTATTTATAAACAGGTGTTTCAGATTCAATCTCACGAATCGCAATTTTATGCCCTATCCTGATATCCTCCTGAAGCTCGAACTGCTGGCCTTCAACCTCTAAGTTCGTCCCTTTTGGAAGATTTCTAGTAGCGACACAGATGTTGTCGTTTCCGTCGAGATAAATAAAATCTACTTTTTCTGACACGGCGAATTACCTAAAGGTTACGGCGATTGAAATGAAATCGCATTGAGGAGTCTTTAAGCACCGATTTCCAGAGGCTTGTCGAGCCTCGGCGAAGGCATTTTTCCACCAATCGAAGCTCTGATTAACACAATTGGCTCGGAGAATTACCCGTATTGAAACCGATAAATATAAGGTAGTGCTTATCCACCATTCTACTGTAGACTCTTTGCGAGTTCAGGGTAATAGCACTACTCGTAGCAGTTGCCCCCGTATAATTTGCTTCTTGTGTCCATGAACTTTAAAAATCAATGGAACTTTGACGCAAAACAGACGTCTATAATAAGCAGAAGTACTTTATAAGTTTTAGCGGACAGTATCATGGCCACGGGCTCTTTATCACAGCACGATATTACTACTTCGGAAGAAGCAGTCCAAATTGCTGAATTGCTCCGGACAAACTGCCGACAATGGAAGCTACTCGACCTATTACTTATGTTCTGTCAAACAGCACTCGTTGGTTTGGCACTTCTCTTTTCCTCCTTTGTTATCGATCATTGGGCGTATTTAATTGTGCAGGGTGGCTCGCTCGGTTCTGTGGGACGATGGTTCTACTTCCTCAGCCTGTTTGTCATTTATCCGCCGGTTAGTCTTTACCTAATCTCTCGATCTCTGAAGGGGCGCATCAATCCACTCTTCGTGGCACAACAGATTGAAGAGCTCTCGCCAGAAATCAAAAACAGTATTTCAAACTTCTGGCAAATAAAATCGGAGAATCATATCCATCCTTCGATTGCGAAATCGATGGCTCAGCGCGCTTATCTGGACCTGAACGACGGTCGTACAGACGATGGCGTTGATACGACTAAAACATCGTTGTGGGGATATTCAAGTCTGGGGTTTCTGGCAATCACCGCGATCTACTTTGCCGTCATGCCGAACCCGTCGATACAAACAATGCACCGCATCTTCATTCCCTGGGATAGTGTGCAACGTCCTTCTGACATTTTGATTGAATCAGTCCAGCCGGGAACAGCTACTATCACTTACGGCTCCACGCTTCAAGTCACGGCAGTGATCAGTGGTGCTGACAATGACACGCCTGTCTATTTAGTCACCGACTCGACAGACGGGAGTACCGGGGAGCAAAGACAAATAATGGAGTTAGAGAACAATCAGTATCAATTGCTTCTGAATCAAGAACCGCTCGGGATTCAACGCAGCTTCACATACTGGATTGAGGCCGGGCATCCCGAAGGACGTAGTGCGGTTAGCAAACAATATTATGTCACCGTGAAACCAGCGGCGGCCATCAGGGTAACGCAGGTCGAATACGAATTTCCAGTCTATACCGACTTACCAAATGTTTTGAACTCCCGCCAGTTCAACGTCGAAGCTATTGAGGGAACGACCGTCAAAGTCACGGCGTTAGCGAACGCCGATATCGATTCAGCATGGATTGAATTAACAACCGATTCCGGAAGTACTGAAAAACGAACGATGACCGTTCAGGATGACCGAGCATGCGAAACAACATTTGAACTTCGAGTGAATGCCGGTCAAATCCCTGCGTATCTGGGATATCAAGTTTTCTTTCGAAGCAAAGCCGGTGAAACAAATCCCGAAACAATTGCACATTCGATTACGACACTTACGGATCTAGTTCCAGTCATCGATTTTACGAAACCGTCAAGTCGGGAATTGAGACAGGGCCCTCTGAACCTCCCAGTCAATCAATCGGTCCAATTGGCTTGGGCAGCTCATGATCCCGATTACCAGTTATCTTCTGTCTGCATGGTAGTGGCCGGGCAGAACCATGATGACATTCGCGTTGAGCTCCTGAAACCCAACCAACAAAACAAAGAGCAACGAGAGTTTTCGACAATTTTTACGCCCGCCAAACATAATCTTAAGGCCGGCACACGGGTCACGGTCTACGGTGAGGCGGTCGACAATCGAAAAACCTCTTCCAATCCACAACCCAATCGCGCTCAGAGCGAGCTCTTCATTATCCACCTTACCGCCCCCGTTGAATCAACAGACATGGAAGCTCCTGATGACATGTCAGCACAGCCTGACATGCCCGATTCTCCGTCCGACAAGATGGAAGACGGGACGCCTGAGGAAACACCGGAAGAAGGTGCATCTCCTGACAGTGGTGAAGGGAGTGAATCCGGTGAAGGGATGACCGGTGGAGCAAGTGAAAAAACGGAAGAAGATGGTGATCCTGGCACCGAAAATAATGGCACTGGTGGTCAAGGAGAAACCTCGGAGGACCCCAACAACAGTGCCGGTGAAAACGCTCCAGCCAACGAAGGTGGGAATCCTACTGAAAGTAATTCAGAAGATGGCATGGCTGATAGTGAAAAAACGGATGACGCAAATGACATGGAGTCCCAGGCCGGTGGTGAAGGGAGTACATCAACAAATAACTCTGAGGTAAATCAAACCGAAAACAACTCGGGCCAGGAATCCGAAGAAAGTGGGGCTGGTGAACCTCAGGACAATAGCGACGCCGTAAACGGAAGTCCTACCGGCGAAGCCGGGGACGATGGCAACAACAATAACAATCCAGACAACGAAGGAAGCTCAAAGCCAGATGACCAACACGATGGAGACATCTTTGAAAAACTACTGGATCGTCTACGAGACAACCAATCGAAAACCCAGCCGATGGAGAATGGAAGTTCAGAACAAGAGCCGATGACCGGCGATAATGACGGAGTCAATGATCAAAGCGCCAAAGAGAATTCCGGGAACCGCACTGAAGATCAGCCCTCTGCAGAAGACGGAGACGGACAAGCCAATACCCAAAAGGACTCAACAACTCCCAACACCGGCGAGCCTTCCAATCCAGCATCTCAGGGCGAGGGGAATGCTACGGAGCCTAATGCTGAAGGAATGGCCACCAAGGATCCGATGAAAACTCCTCGTGCTGGAAACGCTGGAGCCGAGGGTGAGCAAGTCGAGGACGATGGTGGTAGCGAGACAATGGGACAAAGCGATGGCCCGCAAGTGAATGATTCGGGCAGCAGTGACAGCACGGAGCCGAATGGGCAAAACACTTCGGAGACTGCTGGTAGCGAAGATAGTAAGAGTGCACCCGGAGACACGGAAGGCAGTGCCGGCTCTCAAGCAACTCCTCCGTCGGGAACAGGCCAACAAGATGCAAATCCTACTGATGAATTAGGCTTGCCTGAAGAAGTGCGTGACACGGAGCAGGCCCGACTTGCTTACGCCCGTAAAGCCACCGATTTGGCGCTAAAATATCTTCGCGATCACCAGGACAATCCGAGTAATGAATTACTTGAAGACCTGGGAATCACACCTGAGCAACTTCGCGAAATGGTTTCGCGATATGAGCAACTAAAACAGGATGAGACTCGGGCCGGTAAACAAAAACTCAATGAGACACTGAAGTCTCTTGGACTACGCCCTTCTTCTCAAACGAAGGCTCGACAGGTAAAAACAAACCGTAAAGACGTCGAGGGAGTGTCCGGAGGCGGGGCATTATCCGGGTTGCCACCTCATCTTCAACAGCGATTTAAGTCGTTCCGAACGGGTACGACTGTATCAGATGAATAGGTTGTAAGGACAGCAACAGCATCAGGCCTTAAAAAGCGGCGAAAAGGAGATACCGCTTTCCACGTGCATGGGATGCTGGAACCACTGTAACGTACTATTAGAGGTAGTATTACCTGCAGGAATTTACAGTGATGCCTGATATAACACCTCGTTACCTGGTCCCCTTCCATCCTAAGGAAGTGGCACACCGCTTTACCGATGTTCTGATTATCGGTGGTGGCCTCGCTGGTCTGCGCGCGGCAAATGCTGTTGACCCTTCCAACAACCTGATGATTGTAACCAAAGATCGGCTACAACAATCCAACAGCAATTATGCACAGGGCGGAATCGCCGGCGTCATGCACCCCGAAGATAACTTTGAAAACCATATTCAGGATACCCTGACAGCTGGTGGTAGTTTGTGCGATCAGGACATTGTTGGAATGGTCATCAAAGAAGCGCCTGATCGCATCCGCGAATTGATGCAGTGGGGCACGAACTTCGACAAAGATTCCGGTCAACTTTCGCTCGGTCGTGAGGGCGGACATAGCCATCATCGTATTCTGCATGCTTTGGGCGATGCTACGGGGAAAGAAATCATTCGAGCCATGATTCAATGGACTCGCAAACTCCGCAATGTCAGCATTCTGGAAAACACCTTTACGCTCGACCTACTGACCGAAGACGGCGTCTGTCGCGGAGCGCTTATCCGCCAGGGTCAAGATATGATTATGGTGTGGGCTAAACAGACCATTCTTTGCACCGGCGGCGCCGGGCAACTGTATCGTGAGTCCACCAATCCACCGGTAGCCACTGCAGACGGACATGCTTTGGCATTTCGTGCAGGAGCTGAATTGTCAGATATGGAGTTCATGCAATTTCACCCGACGGTTCTTTACATTGCAGGTAGTAGCCGGAATCTAATCACGGAAGCCATGCGAGGAGAAGGCGCCTATTTAGTCGATAATAATGGCTCTCGTTTCATGACGGAATTTGACGACCGCGGTGAACTCGCACCTCGGGACGTCGTTTCACAAGCCATCGTTTCCCAGATGGAAAAGACACGGCACCCATGTGTCTACTTAGATTTATCTCATTTGAATCCTTCGTACGTCAAAAACCGATTTCCCGGCATTGCTCGAACCTGTGAAAAGTTTGGCATTAATATTACCTCGGATCGCATTCCTGTTCGACCTGGAGCTCACTACATGATCGGTGGTGTCACCGTCGACTCGTCTGGACGAACCACCCTACCCGGCCTGTGGGCCGCGGGCGAAGTTACCGCCAGCGGGCTTCATGGTGCCAATCGCCTGGCCTCAAACAGCTTGTTAGAGAGTTTAGTTTTCGGAGCACACGCCGGGCAAGAAGCATCCCAGGCAGCCACTAAGATGCAGGATCACTATGAAGCCCGTCAGATTAGTAACCCACACGTTGCATCAACAAACGAAATCATGGATCTGAATGACATTACAAATTCACTCAAGAGTTTGATGTGGCGATTTGTCGGCGTGCGGAGGGAAGCGAATACGCTTCAAGAAGCACTAGCTTCTATCGATAGCTGGAGACGATATGTCCTGCCTGCTCAGTACACCAGTCTACAGGGCTGGGAATTACAAAACATGCTGACCATCGCCCGTATCATGGTGGATTCTGCATTACAACGTGAAGAATCACGAGGGGTTCATTTACGAACAGATTTCCCCATCATGGATAATGAGAACTGGAATCGCCACTTGCGAATTTCCAAATCGGGATAGAACCAGAAACCATCCAAAACCGTATTAACACAAGACACAAATCTATATATAACCGCCTTCAAACCTAATTCGAAAAACCCAAGCAAACATCTCCCATGACAGAAGACGACTCCATAGCACAATTGCTGGCAAGTACATCTAAAAAAACGGATGTGGCGTCGGTTGAGACACCTGAACCCGAAGTGGTCGATCGCGATCTACCAGGACCAAGTGATGAGATCATGATTGAAGCGCATCAACTCTCGAAGTTCTACGGAGAGTTTGCCGCGACAAGAAACGTTAACTTTCAAATCAAACGAGGGGAAGTTGTTGCCTTCCTGGGGCCCAATGGTGCTGGCAAAAGCACGACGATGAAAATCCTTACGGGGTACCTATCGCCATCCGAGGGGGTTGCCAGCATCGCTGGTTATAACATGGCCAGCGAACGTATCGCTGGCTCCCGCCACCTTGGTTACCTGCCGGAAAATGGACCACTGTACCTGGACATGACTCCTCATTCTCTACTCTCATTTTTTGCCGACGCCCGGGGAATGTCCCGACGAGCCCGAACGGAACGCATTGAAGCCGTCGTCGATTTATGTGATCTAAGTAGTGTAATCTACAAGGCCATCGGTAAACTGTCGAAGGGTTATCGCCAACGCGTCGGGATGGCACAAGCGTTGTTACACGAACCTGATGTTCTCATCATGGACGAACCAACTGCCGGCTTGGATCCTAACCAAATTCAGGAAGTACGAAATACGATGAACCGTCTCGGTAAAGACAGAACCATCCTGTTGTCCACTCACATCATGCAAGAAGTAGAAGCCATGGCCAATCGAGTCATCATGATCAATGAAGGACAGCTGGTTTATGACGGGCCCATGAACAAATTGGCGGAAACCGGCGAAACTCTGGATCAGGCCTTCCGCCGTAAAACTGAATTTATTGACACCATTTAATCGCAACGAAACCAAAGTTCAAGACACTGAAATAGCAAATAGCGGACTATGGACCAAACCGGAACCAACTTAATTTTATCTTTGGGTGACCTAATTTTTCGCGATCTGCTGATCGTGATCATTCTGGCTGGAATCCTCGTGCCTCTGAACTATACACGGCATGCAGCCATCGCCGTAGTACGCCAAAACTTCCGCGGGTACTTTAGTAACCCGACTGGATATGTTTTCTTGTGCGTGTTCGTACTTTTGACTTCGTTCGCTGCCTTTTGGCCCAAACAGTTTTTCAATGCCAACCTGGCAAATCTATCCCAACTGAATGAATACCTTCCACTGATCATGCTGATCTATATCCCTGCTATCACGATGGGAATTTGGTCTGAAGAGCGCCGTGGAAAGACCGATGAATTACTACTAACATTACCCGCCCGAGATTCGGATATCGTCATCGGCAAATTTATCTCCGCCAGTTTGATCTTCACGGTCTCACTACTGTTTTCACAATTGTCGAATTTCGTAGTGCTCGCGTTTTTAGCAAAAGAGCCTAATGTCTGGACCGTTGACCTGGACACCGGTCTGCTCGCGACAAACTACTTTGGTTACTGGCTTATCGGTCTGGCGATGTTGGCCATCGGAATGGTGGCTTCGTTCCTGACCAGTAATATGACGATCGCATTCGTTTTTGGATTAGCTTTCAACGTGCCGTTGGTAGCAGCGAAATCTGCTGACTTGTTCGCATCGACTTCAGGCTTTGCTCAGTTAATTTCTAAATGGGGTATCCATGCCCAGTTTGATGACTTCCAACGAGGTATTCTGAGTTTATCCTCTATGATGTACTTCCTCATGATCATCTGTATCAGTCTCTACCTGTGTATGATCATGATCGGTAAAAGACACTGGTCCGGAGGACGTGACGGAGCCCGACTGTGGATTCACTTCCTTGTTCGAATCTGTGCCCTGTTCATCATGGTCTTCTCACTAACCATCGTTTTTGATAGCCAGGATCTGGTGCGTTACGATACCACACGAGGCAAAATAAGCTCGCTTTCAGATGATACTCGCCAGTTGATCGACAATCTGGATCCCGAGCATCCTGTCTACGTCGAAGCCTTTATTAGTAATCAGGTTCCCGAACAATATATTAAAACCAGGTATGACCTGATTTCATTACTGAAGGAATTCGGTGCTCACAAAGATGTCTATTTGACGCTGCATGAAAATCTCGAGTCTTACGACGAAATTGTCGCCAACGCCGAAGACAATCACAGTATTCCGGTAGTCACCGTTGCAGGCGAAGACGCCAATCGCCCCATTATTATGGGTGCTGTATTCCGTAGTGGACTCCAAAAGGTCGTAGTACCCTTTTTTGACTATGGGATCCCCGTCGAGTATGAACTCGCTCGCTCAATTTCAACTGTCGCCAAAGGTACCCGTAAAACGATCGGCGTCATTGACTCCGATGCTAACATTTTAGGAGGGTACAGCTTTGCCAGCGGTCGTCCGACTCGAATTCCTCAGCAAAGCTTCATCACTGAGTTACAGAAGCAGTATCGAGTTGTTAATGTTGATGCTGAACAAGAAATCTCTACCACCGAATATGAATTATTATTCATCGCGCAACCTTCTTCTCTGGAAGACATGAAACTCACGAATATTCTTCGTGCCCTTCAGTCCGGTGTGCCTGCTGTCATCTTCGAAGACCCGCGTCCGGAAACAATCTCAGCCCCCGGTACCGGCATACCTCGCCAGTCCATCGAACAAATGATGGGACTGCCCGGACAGCCCCAACAAAAGGGAAGTATCTCGCGATTATGGGATTTATTGGCGATACAGGTTCCGGGAAAACCTTCTGAAACAAACCAGGGACTATGGGATCCCAATCTTGTCTGGCAAACAGAAAACCCCTATCCACTACTTAAGTATCAGGACATCCTCGATACGTGGATCTTCACTCGCAATCTGGATCCTGATCACCCGATCACGAAAGAACTACAGGAAGTGTTGATCCCGGTAGGAAGTTCGATCATACCCGATCCCACTAAAGATCACCTGACAATCACTCCATTGATTCGTTCATCCGTACGGAACTCAGGTACGCTTGAATCATCTCCCTATCAAATTGAACTACAGGCGATGGCCAATGGTAGCCGAGGTGCCAAAGCTCGTATCAAACAGCTCCAAAATGAAGGCACCAATGGGATTCAAAATCTGGCGGTGCATATTACTGGAACACCAACCGGTGCCCAGGCTGATGAAAACGGCAAGACCCCGCAATTAAATGTTGTGTACATCAGCGATCTAGATATTATGTTCAATGCCTTCCTGACTGTACGAGCCAGACCTACCGCTTTTCAGGATGTCTCTTACAAATTTGAGAACATCACCTTTCTCCTCAATGTGATCGACTTCCTGGCAGAAGAAAACGACTACATTTCCATTCGCAACCGCAAACTTCGTCATAGCTCACTAAAAACCGTAGAACATCAGATCAACGAGGAACAACAAACGCTTACGAATGAAATCAGCAAGTTCCATAAAGTCATGGATAGTCAAATCACATTAATCGAAGATGGCATGCAAAGTGAAATGGAGGCGTTGCAAACTCAACTAGCTACACTACAAGATCCAACGAACACCGATAAACCTGACCCCGCTGTATTACGGGCAAAAGTTATCAATCTGAATAGCCGCCAACAGGAGAATCAGAGAAAACTGGAAGTTGAACAAGTGAAGCAGGAGCGGGACCGTGATAAAAAGATCGCCACCATCCGTCGTGATAGCAATCGAAAAATAGCCCGAATGCAGAATAAGTACAAGTTCCTCGCTGTCCTGATTCCACCAATTCCTCCACTTCTAATCGCTGTCTTTGTCTTCTTCAACCGACGAATTAAGGAACGTGAAGGAGTCGCAGCATCTCGACTCCGCTAACACTACAGTCTTCAGTATCCCTTTAACTACAACACACTAAACTTAGATTCATCGATATGAACAACGTCATTCAAACTTGCATTTTCGTTGCCCTGGCGATCGGCTCAGTTGTAGCCGCTGTGCTCACCAATGACATTGGTGAAATAGATACGCAACAGAACCGCCGAAGCATTGCTAAACAGGATGAAGGCAAACCTGTCTTTGAAGGATTCACTGCCGAACGAGCAGTGGAGTTAAAAATCACCACCTATGACGATTTAACTGCCCGCATCAAATCGTTTAGCGTCAAGCGTGATGGTACAGGCCAATGGGTTATTCCTTCACACAACAACTATCCGGCAGATGCGGAAGAACAAATGGGGTCCGCTGCGGCCGCGTTTAGCACCTTAGAAGTAAAAGAAGTCATTGATGTCGACAGTGGTGCCCACGAAGACTACCACGTCATCGAGCCAAACACTGACACACTGGACGTAGGCACCGATGGTGTTGGAACGCTTATTACGGTGACCGATGAAGAAGGACAATCCTATTCACTAATTGTTGGTGCCAAAGTAATGAAAGGAACGGAGGCGGGGCTCGACCCTCGAATGCAGCAAGCCTACTACGCTGCTCGCAGGCCAAATAGTGACACTGTATTTACCGTCGATCTGAAGATGGCCATTTTTGAAACTGAGTTTTCCAAATGGATTGACACGAACCTTCTTGGACTCAATGGGCTGGATGTCCGCCAACTTGCCATTCAAGACTACTTCATCAGTTTGAACCCGGAAGGTAGTCCGATCATGCTACGTCGTTCTAACTCTTCCATGATTTTAGATGCTGTCGATCTGGTCTGGAAACTGGACAACATGGTCCAATACGACCAAAACACACAGGAGCCATTCACCATTGAGCTGACTGAAAATGAAGACCTCGATTTAGACCGGATTAACATTTTACAAAGTGCACTTGAAAACCTGACTATTAAAGGAGTGCTGAGAAAACCGGCGGTCCTCCGTCCCGACCTGAAAATCACACCCGCAGCCATTGCGGATGCAAAGACATCAGAAACATTGACCCAGCTAGGATTGTTTGGTGACCCCAACACGACAGTCGACAACCTGATGGATCTAAAGAGCGCTAACGGCGAGATCCACATTTCGCTGCAAACAGGAATTAAGTACATCCTTCGTTTTGGTGAAGTGGATTCCACTTCAGGAGCACAAGACTCTATCCACCGATACCTGTTTGTTACCACTGCCTTTCAGCCAAATATGATCCCCACCCCTGCCTACACCCCCCTTCCAGAGGCTGGACCCGCCGAGCCCATTTCTGAAGGAAGTTGTCAGACTGAAGAGCCCACTACAGATTCAGAAGCCACCAAAGAAACGGAACAACCTGCTTTAACACCGGAACAATTAGCCGAACTCAAAGAAACAATCATGCGAGAAAACGCTCGTTTGAAAGAAGAATATGATTCGAAGCTGATAGCAGCTCAAAACTCGGTGCGGATTCTCAACAGTCGTTTCGCGGACTGGTTCTATTTGATTGACGAAACCACCTTCAACAAAATCCATTTAACAAACAACGATCTGATCAAAGCCAGATCATCAGAACTTGGGGACGGTCTTCCCGGACTTCCGAACCTTCCGGGGTTACCGGGTGTTCCTGGCCTGCCCGAAGATCCAAAGCCCACTCCTGAATCAGCACCAGACCCAGCAAACCAGTAATTCATTTTTTCCTGTTAAACCTTTCCTTTGATACCATGCCTACTTCTGCGGGACTTGACGACAGAACCTATCGTGACGAGATTCAATCTTTGTCACGCGAGGCATTGGAATGCCTCCAACTGGAAAAACTAAATACTCTGTTAGCTCAGATTCTGCCAGCCAATCGCTTCTACCACGAAAAGCTTGGAGACCTTACAGCACTAGAAAGCCTTGAGCAATTAAAACAACTTCCGTTTACGAACAAACCTGAGCTTTTGTCAGACGGCCTTTTCGCCAACAATCTAACTTGGCCGGTAGATCAATACGTTCGATTCCATCGAACATCTGGCACCACGGGTAAACCTATGGCTGTTCTGGATACAGCCGATGACTGGGTTTGGTGGATGGATGTCTGGCAGTATGTTCTGGATGCAGCAGAAGTGAATAGCGGTGACCGCGCCTTTCTGGCATTTTCTTTTGGCCCGTTTATTGGCTTTTGGTCAGCTCATGACGCCATTGTAGCTCGTGGAGCTATGTCGATCCCTGGTGGAGGACTTAGTACCCGAGCCCGTCTAGATCTGATTAAAGACAGTCAGCCAACTATCCTGCTGTGCACACCAACATATGCCCTTCGTCTGGCCGAAGTAGCAACCGAAAATGATATCAATCTCCGAGATTCATCGGTAACTCGTGTTATTGTCGCGGGTGAGCCCGGCGGCTCGATACCTTCAATCAGGGCTAGAATCGAAGAAGCCTGGGGCGCAAAACTGATCGACCATGCCGGAGCCTCAGAAATTGGCCCCTGGGGTTTTGCAGATAGGAATCAAACAGGTTTACACATCTGCGAAGCTGAATTCATCGCTGAAGTGATCGCTCCTGAATCCGGCAATGCGACGGAAGCCGGAGAAACTGGTGAGTTAGTACTAACTTGTCTGGGACGTCCGGGAAGTCCCTTGCTTAGATATCGTACAGGTGATCGCGTTCTACCTACGAATGCAGAGGGTAGTAACTTTCTGTTGTTAAAAGGAGGAGTGCTGGGACGGGCCGATGACATGATCGTCATTCGTGGAGTCAATGTTTTCCCAAGCGCGTTAGAGGAAATTCTTCGTCGTTTTGAGGATGTCATCGAATATCGCATTACCGCATTTAAAAATGGCGCGATGGATGGGTTAACGATCGAAGTCGAAGACCGGATGGAAGATACGGACCGCATAAAAGACGCCATCGAGGTAGGGTTAGGATTGCGAGTTCAGGTTATATTGGCAGAAGCCAATTCGCTTCCTCGTTTTGAAGCCAAGGGCCGGCGATTTATTGATAATCGTTAGCCTTCTGGTTTTGTCACAAGCATGACGGAATAAGACCTCGATGAATCAACAACTCACCCTGGAACTCGTACAGGAATGTCGCAACCAGTTCCCTGCTCTTGCAAGACAACACAACGGACAAACTGCCATTTATCTGGATGGCCCGGCCGGTACTCAAGTAACCCAATCTGTGATTGACGCTATCAGCCATTACTACTGTACATGCAATGCGAATCATGGCGGCCAATTTGCAACCAGTCGTGAAAGCGATCAATTAGTTGAGAAGGCACATCAGGCACTCGCTGATTTCGTCGGTGCTGACAACTGGAAAGAAATTGTCTTTGGGGCTAACATGACTTCGCTCACGTTTGCATTCTCCCGGGCAGTCGCCCAAACGTGGAAGGAAGGTGACAATATCGTCGTCACACGACTCGATCACGATGCGAATGTGACAACCTGGGCTCTAGCTGCCAGGGACCATGGTGTTGATGTCCGATACGCCGACATTAATAAAGACGACTGCACCTTAAATGTCGATGACCTTAAATCTAAAATTGATGAACGAACACGAATGGTTGCCGTCGGTCTGGCGTCCAACTCTTCAGGTTCAATTAATCCCGTAAAAGAGATTGCCGCCTATGCCAAGCAGTTCCAGGCACAGATCTTTATCGATGCCGTTCATTACGCCCCTCATCGTTTGCTAGATGTAAAAGATCTCGGCTGTGATTTTCTGGCCTGTTCAACGTACAAATTCTATGGCCCTCATATCGGAGTGCTGTGGGCTAAGGCTGAAATCCTCGAACGATTGGAGGCCTATAAAGTTCGCCCCTCCTCACCAGCGATTCCTGACAAGTGGATGACTGGCACTCAGAATTTCGCCAGTCTGTGTGGGGCACGTGCAGCCGTAGATTACGTCGCGGATCTGGGGAGAACACTGGCAGAGGATGGGGCGCTCCAACGACGGGCTGCTCTACAAGTCGCCTATAAAGCGATCGCTGCTTACGAAGAGGAGTTAAGCAAAACATTATTAGAGGGATTAGCATCGGTAGAAGGGCTAAAAGTCTACGGCATTACAGAGGCAGATAGAATCAGTGAACGCGTTCCAACAGTTTCTATTACACACCCCAAACTAACGGCCGCCGAATTAGCTCACGAATTAGGTGAACGTGGCATCTATGCCTGGGATGGAAACTACTATGCGCTTGAATTGACTGAACAATTAGGCTTAGAGCCAGAAGGCATGGTGCGTTTAGGACTTGTCCATTACAACACCGCCGAAGAAATCGGTCGGTTAATCTCCGCATTAAACGAAATCCTGAATTCGAGTTACATTAAATCATGAGTGAATTATCAAGCTATCCCACTGGTATTAGCCTGTCAGACGATAATCGTTTGGTGATTGACTGGAGTGACAATGTGAGTTCGAGGATTCCATTCCGAATTCTCCGCGATAACTGCCCCTGTGCGCATTGCCGAGAAGCCGAACGCCATCCACAACCTGTAGAATTGCTTCCCGTCATTTCTGCGGCTGAGGCTCAACCACTGTTGGTTCAGGGAGTGAAACCGCTGGGGAACTACGCCTATACAATCGCTTTTAGTGACGGCCATGATACGGGCATCTACAAACTGGAATTACTACGTCAATTGGGGGACGCTATTGCCGACGCTGAGAGCTAAATCCTATTTAGCTCTTAAAACAGGGGATAGCGTGACCAAAACCTCGTATTTAAACTAGGGACTTCCCCATTCCCCCACTCTTGAAGTAATTCATCTATGATCGACGAACCTCGCAAAGGCTCTCTATTTGTTATCTTCCTGACGGTTTTTATCGACCTGTTAGGATTTGGACTGGTTCTGCCGTTGTTACCAGTTTATGCCGAGTATTATCTAGCAGAATCAAGCAACGCCGGGCTGCAACTAGGCCTGCTGATGGCAAGCTTTTCAGCTATGCAATTCATCTTTGCTCCATTCTGGGGCAAGCTGTCGGACAAACATGGCCGGCGGCCCATTATCATGATTGGGTTAGCAGGCTCGACGATCTTTTACACGTTGTTTGGCTTGGCCACAACAATCGCCAATGATGCCGCCACAACGATGCTATTGCTCTATGTCTCACGAATTGGAGCGGGTATTTTCGGAGCCACAATCTCCACAGCTCAAGCTTACATCGCGGATACCACCACACCTGAGAAGCGAGCGAAAGGAATGGCCTTGATCGGCATGGCTTTCGGTGCCGGATTTACCTTTGGCCCTTTGCTTGGCATGGCTGCGGTCGCCGGTGATGGCGCAGCACCCAATGCGTGGCCAGGATATATTGCAGCCATTTTGTCGTTTTCAGCCTTACTCTTAGCTAGCAAGAAGCTGCCCGAATCTCGTACCGAGTCGAGTGAAACAGCAGGCCATAAGGTCTTTGATTTAAACGGCCTGAAGCAAGCTCTTTCCATTCCTTCGATCGGCCTCATTCTAGTTTCAATTTTTGTATGCATCTTTTCGTTCGCAAATTTTGAGACCACATTATCCTTGCTCATCAAGGGTAGTTCCAAGCATTTAGAACAAAGCCCTTTCGAATTCTCCTATTCTGAAATTTGCGGGACGTTTGCATTCATTGGGGTGACCCTGTCTTTAGTTCAGGGCGGTATTGTTCGTCGGATGGCAGGGAAACGCTCGGATGCATCACTGGCAATGACAGGTGCGACATTCGAAATTATTGGCTTTGCCATTATGATCATGGCGATCCAGCAAGAAAGCAGCGGGCTTTTATATCTGGCTTTGGGGATCGTGGTTACAGGGTTTTCTTTTTTACAGCCCTCACTCAATTCAATGCTTTCCAGACGTAGTGACCCCGCCCAACAGGGAACCATTATGGGGGTTGGCCAAAGTGTGAGTTCTCTGGCTCGAATTGTCGGCTCGGGGATTGGTATCCCACTTCTCACCATCCAGCTCAATATGCCCTATTATGTTGCCACTGGGCTTATGATTTTGGGTGTCTTGCTAATCGTTTTGACGGCCAAACATGGTAAAGACTTTGACGTAACTGAGGCGGGCATTACGGCGAACGAATAATCAATTGCTTAAATTGCGTGGCCAGACAATGGCGGGTAATATTAAGCTTAATTACCAATCACTCCTTTCTTTTATGAGAAGCTCATATGATCAGCCGTTCCCAGTGCCTGGCAATCTTCACCAGCGTTTTGTTCGTATTTCAGTCGGCATCAGCTCAAGAATGGACTCGGTTTCATGGCCCCAATGGTCAAGGCGTTTCAAGCCTCAAGTCTTTCCCAGCTGAATGGTCTGACGAGAACATTGTATTCAAAGCTGAATTACCTGGTCTTGGGCATTCATCACCTGTCTTGTGGGGCGAGAAGGTATTTCTTCTTAGTGCTAATCCTGAAACTGCCGAACGCTATGTATTGTGTCTGGATGCAAATTCAGGAAAGATACTCTGGCAACATGATTACAAATCAGCAACACATAAATTGCATTTACGTTCAAGTTATGCTTCCTGCACGCCAGTCGTTGACGAAGATATGGTGATCTTTGCTTGGTCCGATCCTCAACACACATTGGTCAAAGCTTATAGTCATGACGGTAATGAGCTTTGGACAAAAGATTTAGGTGCCTGGTCCAGCCAACACGGCTTCGGTACCTCACCCGTAATCTACGAAAACAAAATCCTGTTGAACGCTTCTCAGGCAAATAATAAACTTCCTGAAGGAATCGAGCCCGGGGAAAGCTATTTTTATGCTTTCGAAAAAGAAAGCGGTGAGATCATTTGGAAAACCCCCCGCGGAACAGCCTCTGCAAGCTATAGTGTTCCTGCAATCTATCAGGGTGAAAATGGTGACGAGATAATTTGTTCGAACACAGTCGATGGCATGTATAGCCTGAATCCTGAAACAGGCGAAGAGAACTGGGCTGTCAAAGCTTTCGACAAACGAACCGTTTCTTCTCCGCTCTTCTCAGGTGGCCATATCTTTGGCTCGACTGGCTCTGGTGGTGGCGGTAATTATATCGCGGCTATTAAGCCTGGCAAAGAACCTGCCATCAGTTATAAACTGGATCGGTCTGCACCCTATGTTCCCACGTCGGTCTGCTTAGGCGAACTGATGTTCTGCTTTTATGACAAAGGCATCCTTTCCTGCTTGGACACGAAAACGGGAGAAATCTATTATCAAAAACGGCTCGATTGCGCATTCTCCGGTTCTGCCATTCGTGTTGGTAATAAACTCTTCTGCGTGGATGAAGAGGGAATCGTACACGTCATTGCTGCCAGCAAAGAATTCAAAGTCCTTGCAAAGAATCCACTTGGTGAAGATAGCCGCAGCACTCCGGCTGTTTCAGGTGGCCGTATGTATCTCCGTACTTATTCACAGTTGATCTGTGTTGGTACCAAGAAGAGCTAGTGTCTTTTGGATAGCACGTCTTGGCAATTCCTGATTGATGTCGGCGGAACGTTCACGGATTGTATAGTGCATAAGCACAACGGTTCCCGGGAATCGCTGCGTCGTCACAAACTCCTAAGCTCTGCCATTACGCCCGGAGTCATCGAGTCCGCTAAGGGCCGACTCATCCAGGATGCTCGACGACGGGATGACGTCGATGAATTTTGGAATGGGGCTACCTTTCGTGTCGCCGATCGGCAAGGCAACTTGGATTTTGAAGCTCTGATTGTTAGCACACAAAATGGAACTCTCGAGCTTCAAAGAACAATTCCTCCGGAAGCCATTGGGCTCCGCTATGAAATCCACACTAATCTGGAGGCTCCGATAATTGGGATTCATCATTTACTGGAAATCCCACTCCACCAACCACTCCCTCCGGTTAGTCTGCGTCTCGGTACAACCCGAGGCACCAACGCGTTGCTGACTCGAAATGGGGCTCGAACACTCTTCGTAACCACTAAAGGCTTTGGCGATATTCTCCGTATCGGTAATCAGGATCGTCCGGAGCTATTCACGCTGAATATCGAAAAACACACCCCACTCTTTGAATCGGTGCTGGAAGTTAACGAGCGTATTGACACGCACGGAAACATTCTTAAGGTGCTGAAACCAGAAATCATCCGCCAAGCACTCATCAAGGCAAAAGCGGAGGGCTTCCAATCCGTTGCCATCTGTCTGATGAATGCATTTGTCTGTGACAAACATGAAGTGAGCATCGAACAACTGGCCAGAGAAATTGGTTTTGAAGATGTTAGCCGTTCCAGCCTGATTTCACCTCTCATCAAACTTGTCTCCCGTGCAGACACCACCGTAGTAAACAGCTATCTCAATCCGGTACTAACAAAATATATCCATAACGTCACACGGCAATTGCATTCAGGATCTTCCATTCGCCTCTTAACTTCAGCCGGTGGACTGGTTGAAGCCGACAGCTTTAGTGGTCGGGACAGTATTCTTTCAGGACCTGCAGGAGGCGTCATTGGATTCAGCAGTGTTGCCATACAAGCTGGTTTTGGAAAAGCCATCGGATTCGACATGGGTGGGACTAGCACCGATGTTTCGAGATTTGATGGCCAATTTGAATATGAGTACGAAACGCAAAAAGCGGGCGTGCGAATCGTTACACCGATGCTTGCGATTGAAACCGTCGCAGCTGGTGGTGGCTCCATCTGTAGCTTCGACGGGATCAAATTAACCGTAGGCCCTCAAAGCGCAGGCAGCGATCCGGGGCCGGCTTGTTATGGGGCCGGAGGCCCGCTAACCGTTACTGATTTAAATCTGGTTCTCGGACGTATTCTTGCTGACCAGTTCTCGATTCCACTCTGTCACGATGCAGCCAACAATCGCTTGATAGAACTCTGCAAACAAATTGAGCTCTCGACTGGTCACATCTACAAAATCCATGAGTTGGCAGAAGCTTTTCTGAGCATCGCGAATCACAATATGGCCCAAGCGATCGGGAACATTAGTGTCGCCAAGGGATATGATCCCCTCGATTACGTCTTGGTCAATTTTGGAGGCGCCGCGGCACAGCATGCTTGTGGCGTCGCCAATCTGTTAAATATAGCAACCATTCTGAATCACCCTGATGCGGGAATCTTATCGGCCTATGGAATGGGGAAAGCTAATGTAAAACGGCAAGGTGATCTGGGAATCTATAAAGAACTCAACCAAGAACTGCTTGCAGATCTGGCAGATAAAGTCCATCAAACGACTGCTAGACTACGGCGTCAGATTACTAAGGAGGGATATACTTCCACTGATATCTCCGTACGAATCGTGGCGGAGATACGCCCGCAGGGAGTGGACGCCACCCTGCAAATTCCTATCATTGAATCTCCTGTCACGGCATTCATCTGGAAGGTCGATGTCGCGGAAATAGCATCGCTGTTTGAAGTCAAACACCTGCGACAGTATGGCTTTGAATACTCACAGCAACTGGAATTGGTAACTCTAAGAATCGAAGCGACTGGTAACTCCGGGACTCCATTCCCCCACTCTAATGAACCTCCAACTCATGAATGCAAGAGCACTGCTACAACATCCGTATTCCATCACGGGCGGTGGCATGAAGCTCAACGCTTTCAGCGTTCTGAATTATCACCTGGGGCATTGATTGCTGGACCAGCAATCGTTACCGAACAAATCTCCACTACTTTTATCGAACCGGGATGGCAAGGGATCGTACTGAGCAATTTTGAAATACTACTAAACTGCGTCTCCTCTCCACCAAACATCACCCCTGTTCAGAAGGACACCTCCAACCCAGCTATGTTGGAGATTTTCAATAATTACTTTGTATCAGTGGCCAACCAGATGGGTCTCACGCTACAAAACACCTCCAGCAGTGTGAATGTCAAAGAGCGACTGGACTTCAGCTGTGCCATTTTCACCGCAGAAGGCGAACTAGTCGTTAATGCTCCTCATATTCCTGTCCATTTGGGAGCTATGGGAGAATCAGTCAGAGCAGTCTTAGAAGACCACGACCTGATTGCTCCCGGAGATGTCTTCATTACCAATGACCCCTATCGGGGAGGCTCGCACCTCCCCGATATAACTGTGATCACGCCAGTCTTTAATTCCGACAATGAACGAATTTTCTTTACCGCCAGTCGCGCACATCACTCTGAAATCGGAGGCTGCACACCGGGTTCAATGCCTCCTTTTTCCAAAACGCTGGCAGAAGAGGGCATCCTCATTCGATCACAAAAAATTATCGCCGCAGGCATTTCCCAAGAAGCGAAACTTCGCAGGTTACTAACCACGGGTGAATTCCCCTCACGAAATGCCAAAGCCAATATGACAGACATTCATGCCCAGGTGGCAGCCAATCGCCGCGGAGCAAATGATCTCAATCAGATGATGGCAACCCATGGTGAATCGACGGTATTGGCATACATGAAATCAATACAGGATGCCGCTGCAACGAAAACACGCCAGGCACTACTGGCTATTCCTGATGGTCTGTATGAATATCAGGATTATCTGGATGAACACTTCACGGAGGATTACGAGGCGAGAATCCACGTTCGCATCCAAATTAATGGGGATGCGGCCGAAATCGATTTCACGGGAACCTCGTCAGTCTTGCCAATCAACTTAAATGCCAACCGAGCAATCGTAACAGCGGCAGTACTCTACGTTCTAAGGCTTCTAATTGATGAACCTATTCCACTTAATCAGGGAGTGCTTGAGCCAGTCACGCTCGTCCTGCCGGATTGTTTTTTAAACCCCACACCTGGTGTAACACCGGCAGATTCACCAGCCGTTGTTGGAGGAAATGTGGAGACCTCGCAACGTATCGTGGATGTACTTCTCGGCGCATTAAAACTAGCGGCATCCAGCCAGGGGACTATGAACAATCTACTGTTTGGCGATAAGTCTTTTGGGTACTACGAGACAATTTGCGGAGGAGCGGGTGCCACTCCAGAAGCTGCTGGAGCTGATGCCGTTCACACCCACATGACCAACACTCGAATCACGGATCCTGAAATTCTAGAACGTCGATACCCCGTTCGATTGGAGCAATTCAGTATTCGTACGCGTTCCGGTGGAAAAGGCAAGTATCGGGGTGGAAATGGAATTATCCGTCAAATGACATTCCTGAAACCGGTCACGGTCTCTCTACTGACTCAACGCCGCAATGAGAACCGTCCCGCCGGTTTAGCGGGAGGTGGAGCAGGTCAATCCGGGGTTAATAAAGTATTGTTTGCCGACGGTCACGAAGAATTGCTGAAGAATCGCCAACAATTAAACGTCACTGTTGGCGATCAACTGACGATCGAGACGCCCGGCGGTGGCGGCTGGGGGGAAACAAATGGCTAAAAGTACGACTGAGTTTGTTCCTCGTCGATTCCTGAGTTGTCGTCACCGGCAGACAATTCTCGCAGCACTCTTTGGTGGCACGATCCCCTTACAGGACAGCAACCAACTGACTGTTGATTTACCGGACGGTGACCAACTCTATATTTATGACGACTCCGCAGCAGTCAAGTCACCTGCACCTCCTGTACTTCTTGTTCACGGCCTGGGTGGTTCTCACCAATCTTCCTATATGATTCGAATCGCCAATCGCCTGCGTCGTCAATCTCGCAATATCTTTCGAATGGATATGCGAGGTTGTGGTAAGGGCATTTCAATCGCGAGGAAAACGGCCCATGCCGGAGCCAGTGATGACCTTGCCCAAACCGCACTTTGGATCCAGGAGTTTACAGGGAAACCAGCGATTCAAATTGTGGCATTCTCTCTAAGTGGTAACATCCTGCTAAAACTTTTGGCAGAACTCGGCGAATACCCTGAACTACAGATAACGAACGCCATCGCTATCTGCCCTCCAATTGATCTGGCTTACTCAAGCCAGAAGATTACAGATAAGTATCTGGGCTTCTATGACCATCAATTTATTCGCTCTTTGAAAAAAGACCTTATTCAACGTCGTAAATACTACCCCGATTGCCCGTGGGCCGAACTTTCACCATTCCCAAAGACATTATTCGACTTTGACAACCGATTTACCGCTCCACTCAATGGATTTGCCGATGCGGCAGACTACTATCAACAGTCCAGCAGCAAAGACCGTTTAAGCGAAATCACGGTTCCGACAACAGTACTCGTTGCGAATGACGATCCCGTCGTTCCTGCAGAAATATTTGACGACGCTCAATTATCGGAATCCACAACTCTTATTCGCACCGAATTTGGAGGTCATCTGGGTTTCCTGGCGCGCCAAGGAAAACGCTGGATGGATGACCAAGTCATCCAATGGCTATCGTAACTAAATACAACCAACTTCTTATTTCTGTGAGATGCCAGCAACCCACTACCGAGACTAAATGACAAGTTTATTGTGAAGAATCTTAGAAAGTTTGGGGGAGCTACGGAACACAACAAGAAAGAAAGAGTTTAAACTCGAGGAAGAGAAGTTCACTCGTTTATACCTCTCTGATTTGTTCGCAATGAGACACACCTATCGTTTCCCGGTGTTCGATTCGACTTGTCTAAGACCTATCAACGTATTAACATTTCTTAACTATCAACCTGCGAAAAGCGGAATTAGAGTTTTCACAGGCGATTACGACTAACCAAAGTATTCATTATCAGACTTTACTGGATTATTCAATGACCACGGTTACCACACGAAAAAACATTCTGCGTACTGCTGCTATCCTTTTACTCGTCAGTGTTTGCATTCCATTCCTAATGGGTGCGGAAATTGGAGAACCAAGCACAAAGAATCGACAAATCGCTTTGATGGTGCGTGGAATCGTCTCTTCTCAACATCTAACCCGTCACGAACTGGACGATGAAATTTCTCAACGAGCCATGTCAACCTTTATTGACCGTCTGGATCCAATGAAGCTTTACTTTCTCGAAGAAGATATTAAATCGTTTCACGAGAAAAAGCTTGAACTTGACGACATGCTAAAAAAAGGCGAACTGCAATTCGCTCACGATGTATTCCTACAATACATGTCACGAATGGAAACAAGCATCAAGGTAGTGCATACGCTCATCGATCAGGAACATGATTTCACCGTCGACGAATACATCAGCACGGACTGGGATAATCTTAAATTTGCCACCTCCCAGGACGAACTTACCGACCGTTGGCGTAAGCGCATCAAATACAACTTGTTAGTACTTAAAGGGGACAAAACTGAAGGCCCGGAAGCACGTGAGAGATTGCATCGTCGTTACGACAGCCAACTAAAACAGATGCAACAAACCAAGAGTGATGAGTTGTTGGAAATTTTTCTAACCGCTGTAACTACCAGCTACGATCCTCACACGACATATATGTCCCCAACGACTTCTGAGAACTTCGCTATCCAGATGCGTTTGAACCTTGATGGTATCGGAGCTCAACTCACGCTGGAGGATGGCTACACGAAGGTTACAAAAATCATTCCCGGCGGTGCTGCCGACAAGCAAGGCGAACTAAAAACAGGTGACCGAATCGTCAGTGTCGGGCAGGACACCGAAGGTGAAATGCAGGATGTCATTGACATGAAACTAAATGACGTTGTCTCGCTCATCCGCGGTAAGCCAGGTTCAATGGTTCGTCTGGGAATCATCCCTGAAAAGAGTACCGAATCAAAAGTACTAACAATTAAACGGGCCAAAATCGAATTAAAAGATAGTGAAGCTCGTGGAGACATCATCGAGTATAAAGTCCCTGGTAGTAAAAAGACTCTCCACATTGGAGTCATTAATCTGCCATCCTTCTATATGGATATGGATGCTGCTCGTCGTGGAGAAAAAGATTTTCGAAGTACCACACGCGACTGCCGTCGTATCATCGAAGGATTCAAAGAAGAAGGCATCGATGGCATGATCATGGATCTTTCAACCAATGGTGGCGGTAGCCTCACGGAGTCGATTGACCTAACTGGATTATTTATCGATCTGGGGACTGTTGTTCAGGTTAAAGACCCATCAGGGCGCGTACAACAATACGACGACCGAACTGAAGGCACCAGCTATGATGGACCATTAGTCGTGCTTTGTAGTAAGTTCAGTGCTAGTGCCAGCGAGATTTTTGCGGGAGCTATTGTCGATCACGGTCGAGGAATTGTCGTTGGTGATTCAACGACTCACGGCAAAGGTACCGTACAAAACTTCCTCGAACTGGGTTCTCGTTTCTTTAACATCAGTAATCCTCCAAACCTTGGAGCATTGAAAATCACAATGCAGCAGTTCTATCGTCCCGGCGGCGACAGTACTCAACAGCGTGGCGTGTACTCGGATATCGTTCTACCATCGATTACCGATCACATGAAAATATCTGAGTCAGACTTGGATTACCCTGTCGCATTTGACAAAGTAGAAAATGAAGTCAGTGAAGAACTGTTATCCCGTGACAAAGATCTAATCGCCAGCCTTAAAGAAGCTTCTCAGGAACGAGTGAAAGGCTCAAAAGAATTCCAAAGACTAAAAGAGCAGATTACTGAGTATAAAAAACAGCAGGTAGAAAAACGAGTTTCCTTGAAGGAGGATGTTTTCTTTGCAAAGAAAGAAGAGAATTCCGCTCAGGAAGAAGCTCAGGAGAATCTGGAGAAGCGTGCCAACGGAGAGACGGATGTATTTCCTGATACCTTTTATAATCAGGAAGTTCTAAATATTACCAGCGAATATATTCGGGCTCAATCGAAGTAAAACTTCGCAAGAACGTTAACCGATCGCCAACTGCATTCCGTCATAACCCAACTCCATTGAATCTGGCAAAGCTCTGTTCGTTTGCTCATGCTCAAGATCATGTGAGATGTGTGTAAATACGGTACGTTTTGCACCGATCTTTTTAGCCACTTCTACCGCTTCATCCAGACCAAAGTGAGTTGCATGCGGCTTACGACGGAGGGCGTCCAGAATCAGACAATCCAGGCCCTCGAGCAGAGGCCAGCTCTGTTCAGGTATTTCATTGGTGTCAGTGCAATAAGCAATGTTTCCAATCCGAAAACCAAGTACCTTAAACCGTGGGCCATGATAAAGGCGGATCGGTATCACTTTTGTTCCTAGCACTTCGAACGGTGCAGTGGAAATCGTATTCATCGAAATCTGTGGAATCGAGCCTCGGTGTGTCTGTTTGCGGTCGGTGAAGGCATAGTCAAATGACTGGCGTAACCGCTGCTCGACATTAGGTTCACAATATACCGGCACAGCATGTCCTAAGTAGAACTGGAACAATCGCAGGTCATCCATTCCAAAAATGTGATCTGCGTGTTCATGGGTATAAAGAACCCCATGGACCAATCCAATTTTCTCGCGGAGTAACTGCTGCCTAAGATCAGGCCCGGTATCGATCAAAAGATTGCCCTGCTCTAATCCCAAAATCACGGAACAGCGAGTACGATTATTTTTCGGGTTAGGACTAGTACAAACGTAGCATCCACAGCCAATCGACGGCACTCCAACACTGGTGCCTGTTCCTAGCAGAATTAGTTTTCCACGGATGTCGGTGGTGATAGCTTTCTTGGTCAACAGAGCATACTTTCTAGCGGCGTGACATCATAAGATGAATAACAGATGTTAAGCACTCATTATAAGGGAAACAAGTGAAATCACCTTGGCCTACTGCTTAATACCTGGCACCGCTGATAATGGCACTTTCAAAACGGTCCCATGACGCATTTGATCGACCGGCAAATCTAACTCTGGCGAACGGTTTTTCCATGTCTCAAGATCTTCGCTTGTTGCCAGACAATATGAATAATCACTTCCCGGGGCATCCCAGTACAAATGCCACTGCCCTTGATGTTGGAACAACGTCGGTCCTTCGCCCATTTGATTGACGATGGCTGTACCAGCACCAACGATAGGCTTTCCTAATTTAGTTTCGTAGGGCCCCAACATCTTCTTCGCAAATGTTAAACGAAGGTTTTTTCCACCTTTGTCTGCTGCTAATTCATGCTTAAGAACCATCACCCACCGATCATCCTTCTTAGTTTTCGTACCACGATCATCATGGGCAATAAACGGATCGATAACACTGTATTCAGGATTCTGAGGACTGTAAAACAATCTGGGGGGTGTAAATTTTTTAAAGTCTTTGGTGCCACTGTAATAACTACGGTGATCATAGCCATGTTGGTCCTCGCTATGATCGCCATCGTTCAATTCTTCCAACGTCGTAGAACTCCACAGGATAAGAAATTCTTTCTGTTCAGGATTCCAGTGAAGTTCGGGAGCCCACGTGTTTCTAACATCCTTTCGATCCTGCCAAATATTAATTCGTTTTGGTTCCGTCCACCTCCGTAAATCTTCCGAGGATGTATAACCGATGGAACGGGAATTCCAACTGGTCGTCCAAATCATATGGAATGTACCATCGTGATATAAAATCGACGGATCACGCGTTAGACTTTCGTCTCCCCACTTAGGTGCCGGCACGATCAAATCGCGATCTGCCAGCCACTGAAACTTCAAACCATCGTAACTGTAGGCAAAATAGATACCAGTCTCTCCATTACCGAGAAAATATGGGAGTAAAAACAGATGGCTATTTTCACTAACCTTGAAATCGTCAACGGTTTTGGGAAGGGGTTGTGCAAAACAACTAGCATTGGCTGTCAGTAATAACATCACGAACATAACGGTGATTAGATGTTTCTGAATTCCCATAACTGCCACTTCACTCCTCTAAGATAAGATCACTCCATTTATCAGATGCCATAAACGCTTGTACATCGAGTGGTATGAAGTTGAAAATAACCTCCGTTGACCGCATTTTCATATGGGGATAAGCTACCAACGGAACTATATATACCTAAGATATACATAAGCACTTATGCTTTGTAATAACCCACTACTATTTGTGGTGGGAATCTTTACGGAACTACAGATACAAGATCCAAAGTAACCATGAAGTTATGCCCTGTTAGGCATTTCGGCGTAAATTTACGCGGTGATTAACAACATACAGGCTGGGTTGCTTTGCATCGGAGTGACAATGGACATATTTGCAAGAATCTGGGAGCTGATCTCAGCCTTTTTCAATGGTTTGGTCAATACCTTTGACACGACCGTGACGTCGATGTTTGGTTCGTCAAATAAACGTCAGGTTGATAACTATCAAAATGCGGTTGAAGAAATCAATGCTTTGGAATCTCAGTACCAAAGCATGTCTGACGAAGAACTTAGTCGCCAAACGGAACTGTTCCGTGAGCGAATCAAAGCCGGTCAGACTCTCGATGATTTACTTAAGGAAGCCTTTGCGGTTGTGCGTGAAGCCGGTCGGCGTTGGCTTGCGATGCGTCACTATGATGTTCAGCTTATCGGCGGCATGGTGCTTCATGAAGGCAAGATTGCTGAGATGGTTACGGGGGAAGGTAAAACGCTGGTTGCCACATTACCAGCCTATCTCAATTCTCTCAGTGGCGATGGCGTCCATGTCATCACAGTCAACGACTACCTTGCGCGTCGTGACATGGAGTGGATGGCTCCGGTTTTTTTAGGACTGAAGCTTACCGTTGGCTGTATTCAAAGTGACATGAAAGCCAGTGATCGTCAGCATGCCTATTCATGTGATATCACGTACGGAACCAATAACGAATTTGGTTTTGACTATCTGCGAGACAATATGCGTCCGGCAGCTCAGAATGATAGTCGCTTCCCTAAGCATCAACAACAATGTCAGGGAAAACTTACGTTCGCAATCATCGACGAAGTCGACAATATCCTGATTGACGAAGCCAGAACTCCGTTGATCATTTCAGGTCCCGCCCATGACAATCTGAAGAAATATGAAGAAGTGGAAAAACTGGCTCGCCAGTTGAAGAAAGAAACACACTTCGTCGTCAATGAAAAAGATCATAGTGTCAACCTGACCGATGATGGTATCCGGGCGGCTGAAAAACTTGCCGGGGTTGAAAGTTTCTACACGGCCGGAAATATGGAATGGCCTCACCTGATCGACAATGCATTAAAAGCTCACTATCTGTACAAAAAAGACGTGAACTATGTTGTTCGTGAAGGACGAATTATTATCGTTGACCAATTTACTGGCCGTCTGATGGATGGTCGGCAATGGTCTGATGGCTTACACCAGGCTGTCGAAGCGAAAGAGAACGTCAAAATTAAAGAAGAGACGCAAACGCTTGCGACAATCACCCTGCAGAACTACTTCAAACTATACTCCAAGATTTCAGGGATGACGGGTACTGCCTTAACAGAGGCCAAAGAATTCTGGGACATCTACAAGATGAATGTAGTTGCGATTCCAACCAATCGCCCCTTACAACGCATCGAAGATAATGATGTCATCTATCTGGAAGAGAAACACAAATTTAAAGCCGTGGCAGATGAAGTCGAAACGTTAAATAAGTACGATACGATTGAACTCCACAATGGTGACCAGTACTACGGAACCGTCGAATCAGCCAATGAAAATTCTGTTGTTCTGCTACCACCTGAAAGCCGGAAACAGGAAACCTTTGACCGCGAAGATGTTGCCCGTATTTATTACGCGGGACGTCCGGTGCTGATTGGTACCGTCTCCATTGAAAAGAGTGAGGCCATTTCTGATTTCCTGCGCAAACGTGGTATCGACCATGAAATTCTGAATGCGAAGAACCATGGACGCGAAGCGGAGATCATTGCCCAAGCCGGACGTCGTGGCGCCGTCACCATTGCCACCAATATGGCCGGTCGTGGTACCGATATCGTTCTGGGTGGTAATCCGGAAACACTTGCCTGGTCACGGCTCCAAAATGAGTATCCTACCCGTCTGGAAGTCCCGCCGAATATCTGGGACGACCTCGTGCGGGAAATCGATGAGCAATACTCAATGGCCGACGAAGGAGAAGAACTGAAAGAACTCGGTGGACTCCATGTGATTGGCACCGAACGGCATGATGCTCGTCGTATCGACCTTCAGCTTCGCGGGCGTTGTGGTCGACAAGGTGATCCTGGCAGTAGTAAGTTTTTCCTCTCACTTGATGACGATCTGATGCGTATTTTTGGTGGAGGAAATCTAAAGGCAATCCTGTCCAAATTCGGTATGAATCCGGAAGACAGTATTAACAGCAAAATGGTCACACGACGTATAGAAGCTGCTCAAAAGAAAGTGGAAGAGCGAAACTTTGAGATTCGTAAAAACCTTCTCGAGTATGACGAGGTGATGGATACTCAACGTAAACGTCTTTACGAATTCCGCCAGGAAATCCTCGATGGCGAAAATGTATCGACGAAAGTAACCGACTGTCTCGAAGAGCAAATCGAATACTACGTCAATGTCTTCCTGGACCCTAACTACGGGATTGATTCATTTACAACCTGGGTGAACTCTCAATTCAACATGCAGGAAGAAAGCCGTGCGTTCAAAGGAATGGACATTAAACAAGCTGATGATGAAAGCCGTAGTTTTGCTTTCAAATCAGCCGTACGACGTATCCGCGATGCCGTGGATGAGAATTTGCCGCGTGATTTCGAAGAATCAGAATGGAATTGGCAGGCCTTAGCCAAATTCATGAATTCAAACTGGAATACCTCGCTGCGTCCACGTGACCTGCAGACCTTTGAACTGGACGATATCGAAGATGAACTTTCAGACTTAGCTTACGCCCATATCGAAAAAGTCGATCTAAGTGACGGAGCGATCTTCCTCGATGAACGATTTGGCCGGAGCTCTCTGGCAACTTGGATCCGTAATAAATTTGGTTTCGAACTGGAAGAGGACGAACTCAAGGACCAAAATAACGAAGAGCTTCTTCAGTCCATTCACAATCGCGCAATGGATATGTATCAACATCGGGAAGCCGAATACCCTGTCATGGCTGGCATCTATCGATACGGGGGCGGTGCCGAGAAACAACTGGACCGCGAAGGACTGATCGATTGGGCATCTCAGCGCTTCAATGCTGAGATTTCAATCGAGAGCATACGCCATATGCAACGCTCCGAGCTTCAGGAGACGCTCGTTGATTTAAGCCTGGCCAGTCAAAAACGTTCGGAAGCACATCGACAATGGGCTAAGGATAAAACAGCCGAACTGTTCGAAGGACAAACAGAGAACACTCGACTTAATCGAATTTCCAGCGAAGGTGAAATTGCTTCGATTTCGCTTTGGCTACGGGATAATGCCGACACAGAACTCAATGTCGAAACCATCGGGAATTGCAATCGCTCGGAATTAAATCGTCGGCTGTCATCGGCCGTAGAAGATAAGCATCATGCTGAAATGCGACGCATGGAACGTTCATTACTACTACAGATCGTCGATTCATCCTGGAAAGAGCACTTGTTAACGATGGATCGTCTTCGCAGCTCTGTTGGGCTTAGTGGATATGCTCAAAAAGACCCGAAGGTCGAATACAAACGTGAAGGGATGAAACTCTACGAGACCATGTGGTTCTCGATCGGTGAACAGGTCACTGACCTCATTTTCCGTATGGAACAACTCAATGAGCAGTTTGTTGGTTCAACCTGGGTTGAAACCTCAGCAACCCATGCCGATGCCGTCTCCTCCAGTGACGCGATACGCATGCAGGAAAATGGCGACGACCCTTCCCAACCTCGATCAGCTCAACCGAAGACCGTGCGAAATGCTGCACCTAAAGTGGGACGTAACGATCCCTGCCCTTGTGGAAGCGGCAAAAAGTACAAACGCTGCTGCCTCGGCAAATAGGTTCGGTGAACAGCTGTAAGTAAGCCTCCTAAAGGCTTAAGGTGAAAGCAAATAACTGATGCCCCACGTACGAAATCTCGTCTACCTACTTTTGCTAATACTGCTTTCACCGTGGTTAGTTATCAACGCGATTACTAAAGGAAAATACAGACAAGGGTTGTCCGAAAAACTCTTCGGTCTCGTTCCACGATTGCCCGCGTCAGGTGTGGATTCCTCAAAACGACGCATCTGGCTGCACGCCGTGAGCGTTGGAGAAGTCAATCTGCTACAACCTGTACTTCAGGAACTCGAGCAACGATATCCAGACTGGGAATGTGTGATTAGCACGACGACCAAAACAGGATATGAACTGGCTCGACAAAAATATTCTCCCCGGACCGTCTTCTATTGCCCGCTAGATTTCAGCTGGGCTGTGAAAACCGCATTGCGGCGAATCCAGCCCGATCTATTCGTACTCGTCGAGTTGGAACTATGGCCCAATCTCATTCACTATGCTTCCAAATATTGTCCCGTCACTATTATTAATGGACGCCTAAGTGAAAACAGTACTAAAGGCTACAAACGCCTCGGGTTACTCCTTAAGCCAACACTGCGAAAACTCAAACATATCGCTGTCCAAAACAAGCAATACGCGGATCGTTTTCTTGAACTAGGCGTCAAAGATGAGCAAATTACGATCACTGGCAGTATTAAATTCGATGGGGCAGAAACAAATCGCAAGAACCCAAAGACATGCGAATTGAAACAACTGGCTGGTATCTCGGATGACGATACCATCCTACTGGTTGGATCATCCCAAGTAGAAGAGGAAGAACTGTGTCTTAAATACTTCAAAGCACATATGGATGAATTTCCTCCATTGAAATTGATCCTCGTTCCACGCCACCCTGAACGATTTGATGAGGTAGCTCAGATGTGTCGGCAAATTGAAATCCCCTTCATTCGTCGTTCCCAGATGACCTCAGGCGACCACACTAATACCCGTTTGCTATTAATCGATGTCATAGGTGAACTGGGAGCCTGGTGGGGCCTCACTGATATTGCATTTGTGGGTGGCAGTTTGGGCTCCCGTGGTGGTCAGAATATGATCGAGCCGGCCGCGTATGGCGCAGCCGTTAGCTTTGGTCCTAACACATGGAACTTCAAAGATATTGTTGAATTGATCCTGCATCACAAAGCTGCCAAAGTTATACACTCGGCTGAGCAATTCTCAGAGTTTGTACGCTGGTGTATTGAGTCGCCTGAGGATGCTGCGGCAATGGGCCAAACGGCTGCTGAACTCGTAGCCAATCAACAGGGCGCAACTCGCCGAACGGTCGATATCCTCAGCTATCTCTGAGAAACCCTAGATCTGCCAAGACGACTGGTTGTAGTTCACTTCCCTCTGACTTTATAATCAAACGTTTAACTACCCTTGAATTTACTCTCCGGATAAGAGGAAGCATTCTCGTGACATCAGGAAAATATTTATTCACCAGTGAATCTGTCAGCATGGGTCATCCCGACAAACTGGCGGACCAGATCTCAGATGGAGTGCTGGATGCCTTGTTTGAACAGGACCCCTACAGTCGAGTAGCCTGTGAAACGATGGTAACAACCGGGATGGCAATCATCGCCGGTGAAATCACAACGAAGGCTCAGATTAACTACCCTGATGTCGTTCGAGATGTCATTCGTGAAGTTGGTTATACCGATGATGAAATGGGGATCTGTGCCGATACATGTGCAGTTCTTACTTCGATCGACCGACAAAGCCCGGATATTGCTCAAGGCGTTGATGAAAACAGCGGCAGTGGAAAAGAAATCGGTGCCGGCGATCAGGGACTAATGTTTGGTTTTGCCTGCCGTGATACGGAAGAGGAGCTAATGCCACTTCCCATTGCTCTTTCACATCGGATTCTTGACCGCCTGAACAACGCTCGTTTTGGCAATGAAGTATCTTGGTTACGACCTGATAGTAAGAGTCAAGTGACGGTCGAATATGATGGTCTCAAACCAGTACGTATTGATACTGTTGTTGTGAGTACTCAACACAGCCCTGACGTTTCTAATGAAGACATCCAACACTTTATCGTCAACGACATCATTAATCCTCTACTACCTGAAGATCTCGTTCCGGGAGATATCACCTATCATGTGAATCCAACCGGACGATTCGTTACGGGCGGCCCTCACGGTGACTGTGGATTAACGGGACGTAAAATCATTGTTGATACTTACGGCGGTTGGGGACGCCATGGAGGAGGAGCATTCAGTGGTAAAGACCCAACTAAAGTGGACCGAAGTGCCGCCTATATGTCGCGCCACGTTGCTAAGAATATCGTGGCGGCGGGTTTGGCAGAACGATGTGAAGTACAACTCGCCTATGCAATCGGCGTTACCGATCCAGTCAGTGTCCATGTAGATACACAAGGAACTGGTGAAGTCGCTGACGCACATATTTGCGATGTGATTCGTGAATTCTTCCCACTATCACCTGGTAAAATCATCGACTACCTGGATTTACGGAAGCCTATCTATCGTAAAACTGCTGCTGGTGGCCACTTTGGTCGCAGCGAATTTAGCTGGGAAAATACTGATCGCGCCGAAGAGCTAAAAGCTCAGTTTTAAAAATGAAAAACAGTTAACCGCAGACCCTTCTTTACTTTGAATGCCTTTCTGCTGTACTCTTACCGCTAGTTCATCCATGAATTGAAGCGGTGGGAAAATGGTCTCTGTTGCAAGCGATATAAATACAAGTCGACAACATTCGATTTTTGAGTTGCTGCGCAATAAGGCGTTTTCCATTCCATGCCTGTTTAGCAGCTTTGCAGCCTTCGTGCTGTTAGCACGTAGTCATTTATATGCGAATGACCTGAACGGGCAGCAAGTCTGGACTATCGGTCTGGGTGTTGTTAGCGGTGTCGCCATCTTACGCTGGTTATGTGGATTTCCAGCCGATCCAAATCGCTCATTATCGGCGAAATGGGGCTGGTACTTACAGTCGCTGACAATCCTGCAAATCGTTCTTTTATTATCCGTTTCCACCAAATCCCCGGCTGCTCTGGGACCGATTTGGCTAATTGTTTTTTTGAGCGAAGCTATATGGTGGAGCCAAAATTATCGTCGTCGTCAAAATACGACAACAAGGTTCATCAATGACACCTCATTAGGCTATGTAATTGAAGACGACCTCGAAGCTCGGCTGCTAAGGTCTCTCGAAGATCATTCCCACAACCATTCGACGCCATCGAACAATCGTGAAATCCCCGATCACGCCAGTCAACTGTGGGTACGTTCTACGGATATTCATGGAGAGACCATCTCAGCCTCTCAACGAGTTCAATTCGTAGCCGGCCAACGGCACCAAAACCTCCATCTCTCTTTTGTCCCGGAACTTCCTTCAATTCCTTATGTCGAAGCGACCCTCATAGAAGGTCCCGACGTAGACATCATAGTTGGAGAAGCACAAGAATTTGGCCTTCGACTGGATTTGAAGCTAGGTCAGGTCTATGAAGAACCGGTAGAAGTATTCGTGCAGCTAGAAGTTTTTGCCGAAGCCCAACAAGCGGCCTAACATTAAGAAAAGTAATAAACTCCCTTCAACAAGGTAAGATCGTAAAAACCATGGCTCGCTGGCCTAGAAAAATATGGACCTCAGTATTCACCTATGGCCTTATCTTCGTGCTATTCCCAACACTTGCCTACGTTGCTTACCTTTGGGTTCGTGGAGAATTTTAATGGACAACGGCTATAAATAAATACCATGTTCGACCCCCCTTCACAACTGACCGACCAACTCTCCCATTACGGGCAACAACATGTACTGCAACACTGGGATGATCTCGATGACCAGCAACGGAAATACTTGGTGGCACAACTGGAGAGTGTTGATTTCGAATTGATTCAATCGGTCTGGGAGCAATTCAGTGAAGGAGTTCCCGACGTTCGAGACCTTCCAAATATCACTGCACCAAATTCCATTCGACTCGCTGGCGAAACACCTTTGTCTTACGAAAAGGCATACCACCGTGGTGAACAATTGGTTAGAGAGGGTCGTGTCGGAGTCGTCATCGTAGCGGGGGGACAGGGAAGCAGACTAGGCTTCAATCACCCGAAAGGACTTTATCCAATAGGACCGCTCTCGGATCGGACACTGTTTCAATTCATCGTTGATAAAATTGCCGGTTACGAGAAGAAATGCTCGACACATATCCCTCTGTTTATCATGACGAGCCCGGCCGTTCACGAGGAGACCGTAGCTTACTTTCAACGCCAGCAATTCTTTGGACGCCAGGATCGAGTAACGTTCTTTTGTCAATCTACAATACCTGCAGTGGATGCTGAAAGTGGCAAGCTATTATTACAGGCCCGTCACCAATTATCTGTCAGCCCAAACGGACATGGCGGCATACTCGAAGCAATGCAGTCACAAGGTATTTTGGATACCTGTGCCCAGCAAGGGGTCGACACGCTTTTCTATGGCCAAATCGACAATCCGCTCTCTCCGACTTGTTCACCGGCATTGCTTGGATATCATGCTTTGAGTAACGCACAGGTAACATTACAAACGATTGCGAAACAATCACCTTGTGATAAAACAGGCAACATTGTTTCGGTCGACGGCAGAACCCAAATTATTGAATACAGTGAACTTCCAGAGGCTCTGGCGAATCAGGTCAACCAAGACGGGCAGCTAAAGCTGTGGGCTGCCAATATTGCTGTCCATGTGTTTCAGACTGATTTCCTACGCGCTGTGACCAGATCGTCTGACGGATTACCTTATCACTTCGCACATAAAAAAGTTGCCTATTTAGATACCTCGGGAACATTACAGCAACCATCTAACCCCAATGCGATCAAACTCGAACGCTTCATTTTCGACCTACTGCCCTTAGCTGATAAAACACTCACCGTGGAAGCTCGCCGCGAGGATGTCTTTGCTCCGGTCAAGAATGCCCCCACAGAGAACTTCAGCACAGGTTTCACTAGTCGCAAAGGGATTTGTCAGTTGCATCGGCGTTGGTTGCAAGAAGCCGGTTGTGAGGTACCCGAGGGCATTCAAGTAGAAATACATCCGCAGTATGCCGTAAACTTATCTCAACTAATGGAACGTTCTGATCTACCGGAGAAGATTGATCGGGACACCTATTTACAAATACCACCATTTCACTCCTCTAGCTCTTCGGGGAACTGATGTTACATGCCGTCATTATGGCCGGCGGTGCAGGTACTCGCTTTTGGCCCCTAAGCCGAATTGCCTTACCAAAGCAATTACTTAGCTTTGGACGGGAACACACCTTGCTCCAAGAGGCCGTCAACAGACTCGCCCCGGCTGTCTCTTGTGAACATATCTCCATCATCACCAATCAGCGATTGGTCGAATCTATTCAGCAACAATTACCACAATTTCGAGCAAACGCCATCATTGGAGAACCCGCCAAAAAAGACACCGCTCCATGTATCGCTTTAGCCGCAGCGTTAATCGCAGACGAAGACGATGATGCCACCATGATCGTGATGCCCAGTGATCACATCATCCAGCCTGTCGAGGCATTCCAACATGCCCTTTCAACAGCCATTGAATTGGTAAAGCAGAATCCAAAAAGACTAATAACATTTGGGGTAACGCCCGACCGACCGGCTGAAACATACGGTTATATCCAAACCGATAATGAGTTAAGTACCGGGATTTTTGACGTTCGACAGTTCAAAGAAAAGCCCGTGGCCGAAGTAGCTAGTCAATACCTTCAAGATGGCGGTTATTATTGGAATTCAGGAATCTTTGTTTGGAAAGCGCAAACAATTCTTAATGCGATATCTGCCACTCGCCCCGACATCCTCGAACGTATCAATGTGATTGTTGAAAGCCGACATCAATGTGACTTCCAAGAGGTTTTTGCGCGAGAGTTTACGGCGATTGAAGGAACTTCTATCGACTACGCCGTCATGGAGCATTACGAACCAGTCTTGATGGTCGAAGCCCCATTTCAGTGGGATGATATTGGCTCGTGGCAAGCGTTATCTAGAATGTTTCCTACCGACGAAAACAACAATACGATACTTTCCAGGCACATAGGTGTTCAAACATCAGGCTCTATTATTCAAAGTTCGTCAGACCATCTTATTGCCACCATCGGCCTCAAGGATCTGATTATTGTTCATACTGACGACGCCACATTAGTTGCGAACAAGTACGATGAAGAGTCCGTAAGAAAGCTGACGGAAATCCTAAAATCCAGTGGTAACGAGGCGTATTTATAGGAACCTAATGATGACGCACAACAGACGCTCAATACTAGCACTGATGACACTGGCCATTGCCTCTCCCAATCTCAGCTTCGCAGGGGACGAATCACCATTCAATTTCAATCTCCCCTTAAAAACTTTGGGTGGGAAACAATTTTGGACCGATGTTCGCATTCAAAGCGGTTGGCGCATACAAAGCAATCACTACACAGGGCATTTCCGCATTTTGGATGCCAAGAACGTAAGGCAAACTTGGGGTTCTCTTAAACACTGCCAGAAAATATTTGATGCGTTTGTCGACGATGGCACGATCAGACCCTATAAGAAGAAGATCATCGTATTACTCCACGGCGTTATTCGGACTCGTAATTCACTTGATCCGCTGGGCAGGTATTTACAGTCTCGAAATGCTGCTGACATCATCAGTTGGGGCTACGCCAGTACCCGACAAACCATCAGTCAGCATGCCGATAAATTCGGGGAGTTGCTTGGGAATTTCCCCGAAGATGCTGAGATTTTTCTGATTGGCCATAGTATGGGAAACATTGTGGTTCGCAGTTATCTGAAGACCAGAACCGACAAGCGAATTAAACGTATGGTGATGCTGGCGCCTCCCAATCAGGGATCAGCATTTGGCCGAACCGTGAACGACAATGTGCTCTTCGAGGCTCTGTGGGGTATCTCTGGTCAGCAGTTAGGAGGCAATTTTCAGGCACTGGAAGAACAACTGGGGACACCTGACTTCAAATTTGGAATCATTGCGGGGCATCTGGAGAACGTCCCGATCCGTAATCCACTGTTAGATGGCCCAAGCGATCTCGTGGTTTCCGTGAATGAAACTAAACTCAGTGGTGCCAGCGACTTTCGCACAGTCAATTCAACACATACGCGAATCATGAATCAACGCGAAACGTTACAATATGTTCATCATTTTTTGAAACACGGCTATTTTGAAACGGCCAAGACCCAACTACCCATCAAGTAAAACCCTGCTGTGACTACTAATTTCCCCCATGAAGGTCGTTTAGCCGGTATCGACTTTGGCACGGTGCGTATCGGAATCGCCATCTGTGATAAAGGGCAGTCTTTTGCCAGCCCCGTTGAAAACTATCAACGTCGGGAACCCGAAGGAGACGCCAGACGATTCCAACAACTTGTACAAGAAGAGGCCATCGTCGGGATTGTCATAGGACTTCCTATCAACACCGACGGGAAAGAAACTGCCAAAAGCCGTGAAGCTCGGGAATTTGGCGCATGGCTAGGCAAAGTAACATCACTTCCGGTCATATTCCATGACGAAAGATTCACAACATCTTTGGCACATGAATTAATGATCGCTGGGAATATCAAAGCCAGTAAACGTAAGAAAAGACTTGATATGATTGCCGCTCAACAAATGCTTCAGGCGTATCTGGAGCAATAACTTTTAGGCAAACACCGATGACTTGTTACGGAGACTCGGCATTCTCATCCGCGGCAACATCGGCATCACGAACTTTCATCTCAGCGATAAGCTCGACAATCACTGATGCTGGTAAGGCATAAGACGCAACTCGAGTGGCACGTGCGATATTGATGCCAATGGCCTGACCTTTTGTATTCAGAATCGGGCCGCCACATTGTTCCGGACGTAATACCGTATCGTGTTGCAGAACCGACTCAAAACCGCTCCGACGTGAACTCAAAGGCCCACCCAGGTTCTGTTGCTCAACTGCTCGACTACCGGCAATATCTTCTTCTCGTCCCAGAACAGCGTCAATCGTCAACTCCTCTTCGCCTCGACGTACCAGCAAGGTAATCTTTTCACCTGGCAAGTGACTGCGAACTGTATCGATCAGATGATCTCGATTCATAATTTCGATCTCATTCACCTTGAGGATGACGTCACCTCGGCGCATCTTGGCGCGAGCGGCGGCAGTATTTGGGAATACCTGTTCGACACGTACTCCATTGGGAGTCTCCCCAAGAAAAACTCCCAATAATCCACCTCGAATAGAACGAGGGTGAGCACTAACCACTCCGATAGCCATGGGGTCCTTACTAATTGATGGCGAAATCAACCAACTTCCCAGTGGCTGTTCCTCAGTGTTCCACTTAATGGGTTTAAGTTTTTTGGCATCTACTTTTAACATCAACAAGTCGAATTTGGGCCGATGAGACACAAAGACTGCCTCCAATTCATTACCTCGCCCATCTTCGCAAGCAAGAGGAAATTCTAGTTCATCACTGAGTATTTCACTTGCCTTAGTCAAAATATAACCATCAGCACTGACGATCACTCCCAACGCTAATTGGCGTTTCCCTTGCGAGATTTTTACCGTTGAGTTACCTGCCTTATTTACAACTGGTGCAAAGGCATTAACGATCGTTTCGTAGTTCCGTTGATGGACGGTGGCTGGTTTGTAGGATGCGATGTAACTCATCCAACTGTTGTAATCGGTGGCCACAGGCTGTTCCAGTAAACGACTATCTTCTTCCGGTGCTCGCGGGATCCGACGTCCTGCACGGCCAACGGTCAATTCAAGTTCCACTTTTTCACCATCACGAAGCACCCTAATATCAACCTTTTCACCCGGACGGTGAACTGCCACAACATTTACCAACGAGTCGAATGTTGTAACATCCTTACCAGCAAATTGAATAATGACATCACCTTTTTGTATTCCGGCCTTGGCTGCCGGACTACCGGGAATGGTACTTTCGATTTCCGCTGCATCGCTGTTTTGGCCACCAGTAACACCAATAAACGGAGCCCCGGGAGAATTACCCCATGCCTCTTCATTGGCCATGCGTTCCCATCCGTCTTTGAATGAATCAATCGGAGCGTGTACGTTATGGCTCAACTCAGGACCAATCCGGCTATGGATACCAATCACTCGTCCATCCATAGAAAACAATGGCCCACCAGAGTCACCACCGATAAGCGTACAATCGGAGGTAAGGACATCTTCGTAGGTGTGGACAATACGTCCTAATCGCACAACCGGGTTACGGTCTTCCTGAAATCCACCAGGGTGGCCAACCGCCATTACCCACTGTCCTAAGACAACGTCGCCTGAAACACCCATATCCGCATGAGGCCAATCTTCGGCCTCCCAGTCCTCTGCGATGATTTTCATCAGGCCGGCATCAAAAGTGTTATTCAACCCCAATGTTTTGGCTGGAACCACACGACCATCTGAAAGAAACAGCCGGGCAGTTAAGCCGGGTTTCCCGGAGACGTGAGCAGCAGTTAGCACATAGCCATCACGGCTAATAATCACACCACTACCCTGTGCTGCCCCAACACCAATACCAACCACCGTCTTTTGGACTTTTTCGGCGAGCGTCTGCACATGTTCCTGAACAGATTCAATCTGATCGATTGACGAGGGAGCCTCTCCCGAAAAGAAAGCCTGCAGCTTTACATCCACCGAAACATTGATGGCTCGCTCATCACCAGGATTTGGCTGAGCCAAAACCATCGAAGCAAAAGTAAAAAGGAGTAGCAGAGGAAATAGACTGGAAACTTGCTGGCCTAAGCTCTTATTGGATCGAAACATGCTTTTTTTCTAAATCTAAGGGGGTAAGAGCATTCCATGCCCGTCCATCGTAGCCAAATCCGTATGGCGTCATTTACATTAAATATAATGTAAAATGCTTCATTAATAATTATTACCTGTGAAACATTTTTGGTAGATCAGATATTGGACTTTTTCAGTAGTTTGGCGACTTCTGTTGACTCCTCAAACTTTACCACGTTTACCTTATCGGTATGGTTATTTCAAAGAATAGCGATAACAACGGCCAAGACAATCATCAGCAGGTTGGTATGACAGATCGACTCATTATAGGATGCGGCTATTTAGGTCTGCGAGTGGCCCAGAAATGGATTGCCGAAGGCCACAGAGTCTTCGCGCTGACCCGCACTGAAAAGAACGCTGCCACGCTGGAGCAAGCTGGAATTCAGCCAATCCTTGGAGACGTCATGTCACCAGAGTCTCTACCAATGCTGCCCGTTGTAGAACAAGTCCTTTACGCCGTCGGATTTGATCGCCAAAGCGGCTATAACATTGAGCAAGTCTATGTTGATGGCCTGAAAAATATTGTCGCTAAACTACCAAAGACCATAAAACAATTCCTCTACATAAGTTCCACAGGCGTGTACGGTCAGGCTGATGGAAGTTGGCTTACAGAAAATTCGGAAACAAACCCAACACGGCCAGGCGGTAAAGCGTGTTTCAAGGCCGAGCAATTTTTATTAAATGTGTCACTCCCGGAACAAACCACGATCTTGCGTCTTGCCGGAATTTACGGTCCAAATAGAGTTCCAAGATTAGACCAGATCAAAACCGGAGAACCATTGGCGATTCCTCAGGATGGTTGGCTGAACCTCATTCACGTCGACGATGCCGTCACTATTATTGACTTGATGGTGCAACAGGCACCCAAAAAGGACTGTTATCTAGTCTCGGATGGTTGTCCCGTATTACGGAAAGATTACCTGGCAGAGATCGCAGGCATCCTTGGTGCCCCCCCTTTAACCTTTGCCGCAGTTGACCCTCACAGTGCCGTCGGACAACGAGCGAAAAATACGAAGCGCATCAGTAATAAGCGATTGGAATCGGAATTTGATATCGCGTGGCAGTACCCAACGTTTCGTGAAGGTCTCCGAAGGATATTGGAAAACCTATAAATTCGATGACTTGTACATAAATCCACCAAGAATTAGAATCGCTGTAAGTTAACCACAACGAACAATAGGATTCATCTATGCTGGAACGCCGCCCTGTTTTTCCTAATGTCATCGAAATCAATCACCAATTGGGTTACGTCATCGGCTGTAATATCTACCTGATTTACAGTAACGAGGAATGGATCCTTATCGATATTGGGTACGAAGAAGTGGTTGAGGAAGTTGTCGACCTGATTCGCAATTTAGATTTCCCCTTTGCTAACTGTAAAACACTTATTGCGACTCATGCTGATGTAGACCATATTCAGGGGCTCGCTCAGCTGAAACAAGTCTTTAAAACCACCGTTTCTGCCCACCCACTTGCTGAAGAATCTCTGCGTATCGGAGACAAACTAAAGACGTTTGCTCAGATCGAAGCTCAAGGCATTGATTTGGACATGCCGCCGGTTAAAGTCGACAACCTGATTAATGACGGTGACAAGATCACCGTGGGAGACCTCGAACTTGAAGTTTGGTTGACACCCGGACACACCGATAGTCAATTGAGTTTCCGTATGGGTGACCTGCTTTTCAGTGGAGACAATATCTATCGGGATGGATGCGTTGGTGCTATTGATGCACACCATGGCAGTAATCTGGACGAATTTATCAAGTCGCTGCGGCGAATTAAGGCCAGCGATGTGAAGTGGCTTCTACCCAGCCACGGCCCAATCTTCCCAAAGGATGATGAACTCCTAGAACGAACGATTACCCGTTTGGAAAGTTACAGACATATGGCAGACTTTGGTACCTGTGCCACGGACTGGCCTTTAATGGATGAGTGGGAACGGGAAATCGCCGAAGGGAAGATGCCCGGATAATCGCCTCTCAATACGTGCCATCTAATTGAGGAATCCAGCAACCATGTCGGACAAGCTTTTAGAGTTATTACAGGATTTAGTCCGCATTCCCAGCGTCAACCCAATGGGACGGAAAGTTTCCGATGACATCTACTACGAAGGTCGCATGACCGAGTATTTGGAGCGTTGGTTTACTGCTTTGTCCGGGCTAGGTGTGGAATTCAAACGTAATACGCTTGAGCCTGGCCGCGACAATATCGCTGCCATCTTCCCTGGCAGTCGCCACTGGGAAGATGGAGGACGAGTCATCATGCTCGAAGCCCATCAGGACACTGTTCCTATAGACGGCATGACCATCGACCCATTCGAACCGATCATTCATGACGGTAAAATGTATGGCCGAGGTAGTTGCGATATCAAAGGGGGGATGGCATGTATGCTGACAGCGTTTAAACGCTTTGTTGAATCTCCACCAGCTGACCGACCAACCGTTGTGATGGCTTGTACAGTCAATGAAGAATTTGGGATGTCCGGAGCAGCCAAGCTTTGTGACTTGTGGATGGAAGAACAGTGGTTTCCTAAACCAGATGCCATCATCGTCGCTGAACCTACACTGCTTGACGTCGTTGTCGCTCATAAAGGGGTGACTCGATTTGAAATTGAAGTCACAGGCACTGCCTGTCATAGCTCTCAACCTGAATTAGGAAAGAATGCCATCTACCGTATGGCTCGCATTATTCAAGTACTAGAACAGTATGCGGGGGAGGTAGTAGGCACCTTAAATAAACATCCGTTAGTAACAAACCCAACACTCAATGTAGGAATGATTGAAGGGGGGATCAGCGTGAACACCGTTCCTGACCGCTGCTCCATCGAAGTTGGGAGACGAACCAGCCCGACAGAGATTCCGGAGGAGGCGTATCATCATATTCTTGATTATGTGAGACAAAATATCGCCGATGAACAATGGGCCCAAGATGTCATCTTTCACAAACCTACGATTTCATGTGGCGGGTTAAGCGACCAATTCAACGGTGAATTTGCATCTTATGTGCAAAGCGTGGTTCAACAGGCCGGGTATGCCGGTCAACGTATTGGTGTCCCATACGGAACTGATGCGCAGGCATTTTCCCTTCACCAAATCGCAACGGTCGTCTTGGGACCAGGTTCGATCGACCAGGCCCATACGAAAGATGAGTGGATTGAAGTGGAACAATTAACAGCTGCTGCAGAATTGTACTACCAATTAATCACTCAATTCGGTGCCTAATACAGCGGAGCGTTAGAAAGTTTCGCGCATAAGAGAAGGCGGCACTCTGAAGTGCGAATCAGAGTGCCGCCGAAAATCCGCTAAGCTGTTTTGCCACGCCATAATGTGCCGTTATGTCGTAGGCTTCAAATCTGTTGCCCGATAACCCCACGGACAGATCTGAATTCAACGGATTTAGAATACGTCAAGCCGGAAATGACTTCCCCAGTGATAACGTCGCTGCTGAGGATAAAAATTGTGCCACTGCGTATTGTAAGCTGGCACTCGCATTTCCTGAGGATACCGGTGGTACAAGCTCTCTTGGCTTCGATAGTACTCCTGTCCCCAGTAATTCTGTGGGTAGTACACATAAGGATAGTGATAAAAACGATCCCAATTGTAATGACTGTAGGCGCTTCCCCATGCTCGACCATAAGCTCGTTCCTGAGCCTGGGCGTCTGAGGTTAAACAAATCCCAAGCATTGCTGTACAAATGGCTATCAGCAAGACCTTTTTGATGCTCATCGATTATTCCTTTCGTTTCCCATGCCTCGGGAAATGGCATGACTCCATCAGGTTTCCCAAGGTCGCAGGCGCAAGCTATCCACGCAGCCTATCTGCCCACACTCAAATCTTCGGCAGGAAGTATGACCCGAATTGAAGGAATATTCGGCAGAATCGGAAAAGGTGTACCGATTAAAAATCTTCCATAATCCTCCGAATATGAGCTTACGAGCCCAATTCGAGGTGATAACTGTAGATTGAGGGCCTTCTAGTACAAAAATGACGAGCGGAGGCTATTGTGTGAATTCTCGGATTTCATCAAAATAGAAGCCTTAGTACTGCTAGTTGTCATACGACAGTGGACGAACACTTTTTAGGCAATGGCAGTCTTTTTATCGGGCTTACTTTGTGATTTTTTTCACAAAGTCGCGATAAGGCGAACTTCTTCTTGAGATTAAGAAGAGTCGGACACAACCTATTTGCAGTATGTGGAAATAAGGCATTGAAAAGCACATCATTAAAAAAGGTCTGTCGTTACCAATCGAAGGAAACCCTTCCCCAACGATCAGCCAGGCCAAGGCTGTTACTCACGTCGCATTACTCGGGGATGATTACCACGGTATGAAACCAACTCTGGCGGTTCAGGTCGGAGACCAAGTTAAAAAGGGACAGGTTGTCTTCGAAGATAAAAAAACTACCGGTGTAAAATATACTGCTCCTGCTGCCGGTAAGGTCGTAGAGATTAACCGCGGTGCCAAGCGCAAATTTGAATCCATGGTTATTGAGGTTTCTGGTGAAGAAGAAGTTACCTTCGATTCAGTTGGGGATAACTGGCGTGACCTAAATCGTGATTATGTGATCAGCGTCATGGTGGAGTCCGGACTATGGCCAACTTTGCGAACTCGCCCATTCGGCAAAGTGCCGGCAATTGATAGTGTTCCATCTTCCATTTTTGTGACGGCCATCGACACAGACCCTCTAGCCGTTAATCCGGAAATTGCTGTGGCGGAGAAAAGTGAAGAATTCCTGATGGGACTTCGAGCTTTAACTCAGTTGTCCGATAACATTCATGTGTGTGTTGGGCCCACCGTCGACGTTCCAGGCAATGGTGTTGAAGGTGTTAATTTCCATACCTTCGATGGTCCACATCCAGCCGGTCTGCCAGGAACCCACATTCACATGATTGATCCGGTCGGTCCTAATAAGACTGTCTGGCATATTGGCTATCAAGACGTGAGCGCGATCGGCACATTAGTTCGCACCGGAAAACTGGACTCCCAGCGTTACGTTTCTATTGGCGGCCCGGCTGCGAAGGAACCACGTTTATTACTGACATCTGTCGGAGCCAGTCTGGACGAACTGACGGAAGGGGAATTTGAAGGAGACCACGTTCGGATAATTTCCGGCAGCGTGCTATCGGGACGACAAACTCGAGAGTCTGTAAGCTTTCTGGGCCGATTCCATAATCAAATTTCTCTGCTTGAAGAGGGAGGGCATCGTGACTTCCTCGGCTGGCAGAAGCCTGGGTTCGATCAATTCAGTGTCACGCGAGCCTTCGCATCCGCCCTGAATTCGGCTAAATCCTTCGCAATGACTACCTCGAAAGGTGGTAGCAAGCGAGCGATGGTACCAATCGGATCCTACGAAAAGGTAATGCCTCTGGATATGCTGGCCACTCAGTTGCTTCGAGCATTGATTGTAGGAGATACAGAGCAGGCACAACTTCTCGGCTGTCTGGAACTGGCCGAAGAGGATCTAGCTCTCTGCACATTTGTTTGCCCCGGCAAATACGAATACGGTCCGATCCTCAGGAGCAGCCTAGCGACCATCGAAGCCGAGGGCTAACTTTTACTTACCACAGGCACTAGGTTGTCTGTTTAATACTTAACTTAAACTGGATCCAGTTAAATGCGTTGGTTGAGACAACTTCTTGATTCAAAAGCCCCGCTTTTCGAAGACGGTGGAAAGTTTGAGAAGTTCTATCCGCTTTATGAAGCGGCTGACACCTTTTTCTACACGCCTGGCGAAACCACTAAAGGGGCTTCGCATGTCCGTGACGCTTTGGACCTCAAGCGAATGATGACCATGGTCGTTGTCGCTTTAGTACCTTGTGTCTTTATGGCCTGTTACAACACTGGCTATCAAGCCAATAAAGGCTATGTAGATGCCTTAGGAAAAATAGCAACCACCACACCTGTAATCAATGCGGTTGTCCTGCAAGATCGTGAAGCAGCTACAAATGAGCAAGTTCCTCTGGAAGCTGCTCTTCCCAAACAAGGAAAAGATACGAAGCTAAATGAACTCGAACAGTCGCTTGGCTGGCGTCAAATTATCGTGGGGACACCAGATCCAGGTAGTCTGCTCAGCAATCTCCTGCATGGAGCGGCTTACTTTTTTCCGGTGTATATCGTCTGCATGACAATTGGTGGTATCTGTGAGGTCATCTTTGCGATGGTTCGCGGGCACGAAGTCAATGAAGGTTTTCTGGTGACGGGGCTGCTTTTCCCGCTAACACTTCCTCCTTCAATTCCACTTTGGCAAGTAGCTGTTGGGATCGCTTTT
>Ga0209404_10000068_pt1 | contig 93320 bp, 64 predicted proteins | sample TroAtlMetagenome_2_FD_187447 | JGI IMG/M metagenome (GOLD analysis project Ga0209404, IMG submission 187447) | Marine eukaryotic phytoplankton communities from Atlantic Ocean - Tropical Atlantic ANT8 Metagenome (SPAdes) (version 2) | ecosystem: Environmental > Aquatic > Marine > Oceanic...
TATTCACCAACCTGGTTGACGGAGTCAGTGGCATGTTCATGGCCCAGACCAGTGACGAATTATGTCGTAGGAAGGGCGTAATCCGAGAGCAGGCCGATGAGTTCGCTGCCATTAGCCATCAGAGGACGGAGTCCAGTGTATCGTCCGGCATTTGGCAGGATGAGGTAGTTTCAGTCGAGACCCCTGATGGAGTAATCGACCATTCCCACGAGGATCACGTGGTCCTCGGGACGACTATCGAGACTCTCTCTGGCCTGAGGACGCACTTCGGCCCCGATTCTCTTGTAACTGCAGGAAACGCCTCGGGAGTAGTCGATGGCGCCGCTGCGGTCGTGGTGAAGTCCGAATCTCGAGCAGAGGCAGATGGGGATGAACCACTCTCAAGAATCGTCTCATGGGGGATAGTCGGTCTTGAGCCCAGCATCATGGCATACGGCCCAGTCCCCTCCAGCCATAAGGCGATCCAGAATGCAGGCCTTGAGGTCTCAGACATAGACCTCTGGGAGATTAACGAGGCTTTCGCAGGACAGGCAGTGGCCTGCATCAAGGACCTCGGGATTGAGTATGACAGGGTAAATGTGAATGGGGGGGCCGTCGGTCTGGGGCACCCTCTAGCAGCAACAGGAACCAGACTTGTACTGACGCTATCGCACCAGTTGAAGAGGGCCGGCGGACGTTTTGGCGTTGCCACAGCCTGCATCGGCGGCGGACAAGGAATCGCTGTTGTCGTAGAATCAATCTAATTTTCCCTGAACCTAGTATCGGAGGGGTTATCCCTTATCGGATAATCCATTACTCATGAGCCATATACCCGGAACCGGACACGCAACTTCAAAGAGAAGCCTAGTGAAGACTGTAACTTGGCGGACAATCGGCACACTCGATACTATCATTATTGCAAAACTTGTAACTGGCAGTTGGTCAGCAGGGGCAGCAATCGGTGGTATAGAGGTCTTCACCAAGATGATTCTGTACTTCTTCCATGAGAGGGGATGGAGCTTTGTGGATTGGGGTTTGGAGGACGTCGAGCCAATCGACCCGTCTTCTCTTACGGCAATTCCGCCCTCATCTTAAAACACTGAGCCCGCCTATCTATGACCGCTTAGGTTAATTGCCCTATGCTAGGCCCCGGCCCTGATATGGCGATGGGAATGTACACTAGGGAACGAGTCTTGGCAAAGACTTTTGTTTGGAGAATAATTGCTACTTTGACAGGGGCAGCAGTTGCTGGAATGCTGACCGGCGAGATAGAAACAGCGGGTTGGTTCATAGTGATCGAGTTCCCATTGAAGATGGGATTCTACTACGTCCACGAGAGGGCATGGGAAGCCGTGGAGTGGGGAGTCGCCGAAACGGCGGCATGACCTATTCTCGGATGAACCAGTGTTCCTTCCTAGGTGACAGCGGGCGATTCATCCACAAGGGCCTTCTTTCTCCACGCGGGTGTACTTCCCTTTCCTTGGCCATTTCGTTCCATTTCTTGTAGTAATCAAATGACTTGTTCGTATCTACCTCGACGTCTCCGTATTTCTCGCCCTCGCCCGGTCTCGAGATTCGAACCTTCTGTAGCCAGCAGTGAGCACCGCTGATCGGGTCCGGCTGAACGGCATGGGTGATGTTCTGATGTACCCCCCCATCTCTCCACCACACTCTGTTTGTGTCTGGGTCGTCAGACTCCCAGGGCCTGACTCCTGCTACTGTCCTCATCCTCATCCTGCCCTCGCCCAGATCCTCAATCTCGACCTCGTTGGTCATGTACCTGTTCCCTGAGTCCTGCTTCCTCCTCCATCTGCCAATGTGGTGCGAGCATCCGATGATTCCAGGCTTGATGCCCTCGGTAACCCATACCTTGTCTATGAACCACCCAATCTCCGTCTCCACCTTCAGCAGGTCACCTTCCCCGACTCCTAGCTTGGCAGCATCATTCGGATGCACCCAGAGGGGATTTCGATGTGCTATCTCTGCAAGCCATTTGGCATTGGCAGAGCGAGAGTGGATGTGCTGAGGCAGTCTGAAGTTCGGTAGTAGGCAGTACTCGTCTTCGCCCTGCAGGTTGTCTGGATGGACGTGGCTCATTACTCGGTAGTGAGGTATGGAGTGCTCGGGATATCCGAACTCAACCATGCTGTTTGAGTATATCTCTTGCTTTCCGCTCGGAGTGGGCCAACCATCCTCTTCGTGCTTGTTGTAGGTTGCCTCCTCAATCAGGAAAGCACCGTGCTTCCTCATGTAACCAAGAGGGTCAGTGCCTTCTTCCTCAGCTGCTTCCGGTAGTCCCGGAATCCTCTCGAACATGTACTGGTAGTATTCGTCGATGGTGATTCTCTCACCCTCTCGATAAGGGCTCATGAAGTGCTCCCTGATTCCCATCGTCCCATCGTCTATCCTCCACGAGAGCTCGTTCCAGAACTCATCCTCCTCCCACACTTCTCCTGGGTTGACCTCGTGAGTGAACTCGACTTCCTTGCCCTCCCTACGTGCATATTCTCTCAAAACCGGTTGCCTGAAAGCTACCCACTTGCCCGAGCTGGTTGCGTATGAGTTGACGTCATGCCTCTCCGATGCGTGCCCCATGGGGAGGACGAAGTCTGCGAAGAAGGCAGTCTCGTTCCAAGTGGGAGTCAGTGCTATGTGGCATCCAACAGCATCCTGGTTCTGCAGCATCTCGATCCATGAGAAACCGTCAGGATATGTCCAGACTGGGTTGAATACTCTGGTGAAGTAAACATCCATCTCTCCTCTGCCATCCTTGACTAGATGGGGCAGGATGTGACTCATCTCGTAGTGCGACATCGTGTACTCTGGAGGGAAGTGCAACTCGTTCCACCCATCCGGATCGGGGGGGACGTCGAATAGATCGGGCTTGTACTTAGACCAAGAGTTGGGGGAAGTCCCCCCCTCAGTCCCCACGCTCCCAGTTAGGACGTTTAGCAGGTGTAGGGTTCTGCTGACTTGCCACCCGCCGAGATTTCCTATGGCAGCAGCCCTCCATACGTGTGTGGCCAGCCTACTTCCAGCATTCGCCACAATCTCCCCGACTTCTATTACCTGCTCAATTGGGATTCTGCATTCTCTAGCAGCGAACTCAGGGGTGTACTGCGAATACTCCTCCATCAGAATCTCGACGAAACGGTCGAACTCCCGTGGCTCTTCTGGGTAGTCAGCCTCCAACCATTCCTCCCAGTTCACCCATTTCTCCACGAAGTCTCTGTCGAACAGGCCCTTCTCTAGGATCATGTTCGCCCAAGTTAGGAAGAGTGCTGATTCGGACCCGGGCCAAGTCGGGAGCCAGTGATCGGCCATGGCAGCGGTGTTGGAGAGCCTCGGATCGATTACGATGAGTTTGGCTCCATCCATCATCCCTTCCAGGATCCTTTGTGCATGCGGATTGAAGTAGTGACCAGTCTCCAAATGAGAGGATGTAAGGAGGATTACTTTGGCGTTGGCATGATCAGGCGATGGCCTGTCATGACGATGCCAGAGGGCATACCCGGTCCTCGCACCAGCGGAGCATATGTTTGTGTGGCTGTTGTGCCCATCAACGCCCCAAGCCTTCAGAATTCGATTCGTGTATCCCTCGTGACCTGGGCGCCCGACGTGATAAACGACCCTATCCTTGGCCCCTGTCTTCAGGGATTCACGGATCTTGGTTGAGATCTCATCCAAAGCTTCGTCCCACGTTACCCTCTCCCAGCCTCCCTCGCCCCTGGGTCCAACCCTCTTCATTGGGTGTAGTATTCTCTCTGTGTCATTGATCTGGTTGATCGTGGCGGGTCCTTTCGCACAGTTCCTGCCTCTGCTGCCAGGATGGTGGGGGTTGCCCTCGAACTTCGAAACCTGCCCGGACTCCTTGTCCACATATGCTAGGAGGCCACAGGCAGATTCACAGTTGAAGCATGTCGTCGGTACCAAGGAGTATCTCTTTTCGACCATCTTCGGCCACTCGTTGGCATCAAGCTCCACGTGGTCGTGCCATTCCTCCGGTTCGGGGAAGTGCCTCAGCGACTCACTGGCTCCAATTGCATCCGGCCTGTCCAGATTGGGAATGATTCGGAGCCTCTGCGCCACCTTTTCTATGAATGTCCTACTCAATCAAGCACCTCACAACAACGGCTCCATCTGTGGTTTCATGACCAATTTCTTGTCATGGGCTAGAATCCCAAGGAGCACTGCCCCACCTACAGCGAATGCGAGTGGTTCCATCAATGAAAGGGGGATGAAAACCGCAGCCCCGATTGCTATGGTCTCAATTAGGAATTTTACTGGTAGAAGGGAATCTTCTGACCAGGACCTGCCCTTGGCCTGCATCAGGAGCCATGCAGTGTAAACTCCCGTAAGCAACGCCAGCGGCAAACCCGCTATAGCTAGATAGGCAATCAAGGACCTATCCAAGTCCAGAATAATGACTCCAGCACTAAGGGCCAGAACTCCTCCATAAGCGGAGAGGATGTATGCTCCCTTGACCAACCAAGAGTCCCAATTCGGCCTCAGCATCACGTAGAGGAACCTCTCTGGTCTGTCTAGGTCGATGACGAGGAGGAGGCCAGTGATGGCCAGGAAAACAATACCGACGCTGATGGTAATCGTCCATAGCTCATCACTCATCTCGACCATTCCGGAAAGCATTGCTAGGACCGCAACGACGTAGGTTCCCGCAGCAATCCCCTTCGTCCAGATGTAAGTAGAAACCTCCCAACCCCAAAGGACGCCCTTGCTCGGCTGGTCGTAACTTCGCTTGGCTCCTCCCGTCTCTTCTGACAGCCTATTCATCACATCTCTGATAATCGCCTGGTCACGAGGGGATGACTGCTTCGCCTTCTTTTCCAGAGCTAGCTGTACTAACATTGACGTTGTGTCGGCACCATCCAATCTGCTATCCGCGTACTTTGCGAAGTGACCAACACCGAACGCCTGTTCCGTCCACATGCCTGAACCAGTAACCTCTGTAGCATATGGGTCGAGCATCTCCTCGCTGGCGTCAATGTAGTACAGGTTGGGCACGGCTCCCGAATGGGGCTTCCTCACAGTAGTCTCATGCGAGGCTACTAGGTTGGATATGGCAGAATTGGGATCGTCCAAGTCACCTGATACAATTGACTCGGTGGGGCAGACGATTACGCATGCGGGTTCGTATGAGTGCTCGATTCTGTGGGCACAGTAGTTGCACTTCGCCGCTGTACCCTTGTTGGGGTCGATGTACAGTGCGTCGTAGGGGCACGCTTGCATGCATGACTTGCAACCTATGCACCTCTCGTCATCGAAATCAACAATCCCATCCGATCTTGTGAAAAGCGCCGTAGTAGGGCAAATGGTTGTGCAGGGTGAGTCCTCGCAATGGTTGCACCGATGTACGCTGAACTCTCTCGTCGAATCTGGGTAGGTTCCAGTTTCGATGTACTTGACATGGGTCCTGTTGACTCCAATCGGGACATCGTGCTCCGACTTGCAGGCAACGGTGCAAGCATGGCACCCGATGCAAGTCTTGTTGTTTATCACGAATCCGTAGTTCGTCACAATCTCTGCGATGAGGCGCCGACGCAAAATGGTTCTGTGTCATCCAAGGAGCATTCCAAGAATGGCACCACCTGCAAGCCATGCACCAACCATAGAACCGAGATTCCCCATTGCAGTGACCATCAGGACCCTTCCGACACGGTTCTTCCAGAATAGGGACACCTCGTCAAGGACCAGGAAGTCCTGGGCATCCTTTCCAGTTGGTGAGGCTACCTTCAGCTGCGTGTAACCTGCGAACCACCCGGCTGCAAGAGTCGGATTGAGAGATGTGATGGGGGATGCGATGGCCCCTACTAGGATAGATAGCGGGTGCCCCCTAGCAATCAGGACCCCAGCACCAGCCAGAACTGCATTCAGAATCAACCAAGTCTGCGCAGTCTGCTTCAGAGCATCCATCTCCCCGTTAGCGGCCATCCAAGCAACGGCTCCAAAGAGGAAGACGGGGATTGCAGCCATCAGCATCTTGGGCCAAATTGACTTGGGCGGTTCCTTGCTCAACTCAGACAACCTCGAAGTGGTTTCAATCGCGGGTTCTCCAAGGTTGTGCGCAACCCCGCTGAGGTGCCCAGCGCCAATTACTGCCAGGATTCTCCCCTTTCCACGTATCTGCTGAATTCTTCCTGCCAGGAAAGAGTCGCGTTCGTCAATCAAAACTTCTCCTGCTCCAGGGGCAATCTCTCTTGCTTCTTCCATCATGCTGCTGAGCAGATCGGAGTCACCAAGCACCTCGTCTATGGAAACTTCGTCATCGTCATCATCCCACAGGAGGGCGTTCAGTATTCTCCATTTCTCAATAATCCCCATCTTCCTCCATGCCCTTCTGAGGGTCACTACTACGTCCCTGTCGATCATCTCCACCGGGACTCCCGAGGCCTCGGCCGCTTCCACCGCTGCCAGGAGCTCTGCTCCCGGTTTTTCTCCGGAAGAGACCCCCATCCTCCTCTGTTGGGCTGCAAGTGCTGATTGTAGCAGTATCATTGCCGACCTTCCCTCTTTGATTATCTTCAATAGGTCCTCGGATTCTAGGGAGTCCGGCTTTGTCAAAGCGGACATTCTCGATGGGCAAAGTTCCACTGCAACCAAGTCGGGCATCCATTCCTCGATCTGACTACGAACTAGATCCACCGACTCACTACTTATGTGAGCAGTTCCCAATAGTCTCAAACTATCATCGATGTCGATGATGTTGTTGCTTTCCCCAGGCATCTATTTACCTCACTGCCTTCATCGCCGCGAAAGCATCAGAATGCTCGGTGACGTCATGGACTCTGATTATGTCGACCTCCTTCTGCATGGAAACAGCCGCTACGCCAAGTGTTCCAGCGAGCCTGTCTTCACTACTCTCCCGGCCAAGAAGGTCACGGAACATGCTCTTTCTGCTGACTCCCCACATCAGGCTCATTTGACCATCAGGGACAATCCCTCTTCCAGAAGATAGTAGGGCTAGGTTATGATCCAGAGTTTTTCCGAACCCTATCCCGGGATCAACGACTATTCTCGATGGTTGGACTCCCGCCCCCACCAGTCTGCTTGCAGTTTCTGCAAGGAAAGACCCCACTTCACCTATCACATCCCCATACTTGGGGTCATCCTGCATGCTCTCTGGCATCCCTTGCATGTGCATGAGGCATACCGGACACCCGAATTCGACAATCACTTCTAGCATTCCAGGGTCGCTGATAGCCGAGACGTCGTTAACCATGTCAGCCCCTAATTCTAGAGCCCTACGCGCGACCTCCGCCCTTCTGGTGTCAACTGATATGCAGATATCGGGCAGCTCTTCCCTTATCCCCTCAATTGCAGGAATAACACGCCCCAGCTCTTCTTCCAATGTCACAGATTTAGCACCCGGCCTAGTAGATTCGCCCCCCACATCAATCCAATCAGCTCCGTCTGCAGCCATTCTGATTGCGACGGCAATGGCCTGATTTGTGTCTGTAGACCTAGAGTTGGTGTGAAATGAGTCCGTAGTGACGTTGACAACCCCCATAATCCTTGGAAATCCATCCTCTCGGCGATTTAGCATGGGTCGCCAGTCGGCCATATGGGACTCGCAAACGACGATTGCTTTATGATGTGACGGAGGGGCAATCGGGCGATGGTTCTGGGCGAGGATGCTTCCCTAGAGTCTCCAGAGACACAAATCACTCAAGACTCGGGAGACTCACACGATCCGGAGACACTGTTCATACTCGATTCAATTGTACAGAGGCTGAAGCCCCGTGATGCACACCATGTAAGGGATATGATCACCGAGCGAGGCAGAACCTCGGGGGCACTATTCCTTTCAAGCGCGCTATGGTGGTGGATTACCATCAGCAAAGGATCAGAGCAAGTTGATGACTCGCTAATCCCTGCCTCTACGCTAGGCTCGTTAGACTTTGAAACAGTCAGCATGATAATCCCCGCCCTAGTAATCGCAGCGATCCTCTTCACTGGAATCGGGAGGGAGAGGGGGAATGCCACAATGTCACAGATTGGCGGTGGTCTCGGAGTACTTGCTGCGTTCTACATCATTGAGCCAGCGATGATGAACTGGGGGGAGCTTGAGGGGGATGCTCTTTTCGCAACTGGAAGAGTACTAGTCCTAGCAGTAATGGTGGGATTCGCTTCACACATGATGTTCGATGCCCTACTTCTTCAATGGGTCAGGGCCAGCATGCTGAACATGGGTGTCGACGTCTTCCCGAACTCTGGAACAGAACCACTAGAGGGTCATGCTGATGAGTCGACACCTTACCCATGAGTCATGAACGTCGGGATGCCACCAAACCTCTCCGTGCTTCGTCTGGGGCACCGAAGAGACAGAGACAAGAGGATTACATCCCATCTCGGACTTACTGCTAGGGCATTCGGGGCCGATGAGGTAATCCTCTCTGGTGACAGAGATCCTTCTGCACTGGAGACTTGGAATTCGGTGACAGAGCGTTTCGGGGGCTCATTCTCGAGTAGATTCGAAGAGAGTCCCATGTCTTTCCTGAGGAAGCAGTCTAAGTCTGGCGAGATTACAATTGTCCATCTCACGATGTACGGCAGCCCCTGGCTGGAATCCATACCAAGGATACCCATAGACAAGCCAGCCCTGGTAGTCGTCGGGGGGACGAAGGTCCCTGCCGAAGTCTACCATTTGGCCGATCATAACGTGTCCGTGGGCAATCAACCTCACTCGGAAGTCGCCGCTCTTGCTGTATTTCTGCATTCCTGGATGGGTCTCATTGACAATGACTCAAGGTTCACAGGGGCTAAGATGAAAGTGGTCCCATCGGCCAACGGAAAGATCGTAATCAATGATGACGAAGAGTGAATTTGCCACAGCGGAAATCCCCATTCCCTGTCAACCATTAAGAATCGTACTTGGGCACCTATGCTGATGTCGGAGAGTCCAGCAGACGGGGGCTTCTGCCCCGGCGCTGGTATTCGAGGTGTTGATTCCCCCCCAACCTTCCCAGATGCAGCGGACTTGCTACTCGATTCCGGGCCCTCGGAGCAGCCTAGCGGGTCTCAGGGAATTCTACTTCTTGCAGATGGGACGAGGTTCGAGGGGCGACTATTCGGTTCCGAGGAAATTGCAGAGGGGGAGTTGGTTTTCACCACTGGGATGTGTGGATATCAGGAAAGTCTGACAGATCCCTCATTCGCCGGACAGGTCCTAACTTTCACATATCCACTTCTGGGTAACTACGGAATCCACCCAGGAATATCGGAGTCGTCCTCGGTTCATCCTCGGGGAGTCGTATGTAGGCAACACATGACTTATCCAGATCATCGAGACTCCGTGGGAAGCGTGCATGACCTGTTGGTCGCTCACAACATTCCCGGGATAGAGGGAATCGATACTCGATCACTAACTAGGAGGGTTAGGGAACATGGGACGCTTCTTTGCGTGTTCGGTCCAGCTGAGAGGCTGAAGGACATGGAGGTGATTCTTGATGAACTCACATCCCCTGATGCGGACGACTTGGTCGCCGAAGTAACCTGTGATGAGCCTATCCTGCTCAACCCCGGGGCCGAGGATGGAGAAGGGAAACTACTACCGCGTCTGGCTGCTATCGATTGCGGTGTCAAGCACAACATTCTGAGAGAACTATGCACCAGGTTCCAGGTTGTCTGGTGCCCTGCTGACATGCCCCTAGATGAGATTACCAGAGACTGGTCACCCGATGCTCTATTTGCTTCCAATGGCCCTGGTGACCCAGCTCACCCCGGGGCTGCAACAGATGCGAGGAGAACCCTGGCAGCTGCCGTCCGCCAGGGGATGCCAGTCATGGGGATATGCCTAGGCCATCAGTTGATGGGACTAGCAGCCGGACTAAGGACGTACAAGTTGAGATATGGCCACAGAGGGTCCAACCAACCAGTAATGGACTTGGAGACGGGGAGGGTCCACATCACAAGTCAGAATCACGGATTCGCTGTCGAGGATCCAGTGCAGGGTATGCTTGCCCCTCACCCTAGTGGGGCATGCTCAGAAACTAGTGACAATGTTCTGGGTGCTGAGTTCAGCGTCCGTCACATAAACTCAAACGATGGAACTGTAGAGGGGCTTGACCTATTGGACAAACCCGCATTCACTATCCAATTCCATCCCGAGGCTTGCCCAGGCCCTCATGATGCATCGCCACTATTCGACAGGTTCCAGCAAATGGTTGCTGAACATCTCACTAGTCCGGAGGCTGAAATAGTAAGCAAGGAAGGCGGTTCCTGATGCCTCGCCGTGATGATTTGAAGAGAATCCTAATACTTGGCAGCGGTCCTATTCGTATTGGGCAGGCAGCGGAGTTTGATTTCTCGGGATCACAGGCCTGTCGAGCACTCCGTTCAGACGGTTACGAGGTCATTCTCGTTAACTCCAATCCAGCAACAATCCAGAACGACCCGGAGATGGCAGACCGGATATACATCGAACCACTACTCCCAGAGGTCGTTAAACGAATCATGGAGTCTGAGAAACCAGATGCACTTCTGGCAGGAATGGGTGGTCAGACCGCCCTGAACATAGCATCAGCTCTTGCCAAGGACGGAACTCTAGATGAGTTAGGAGTTGAACTAATTGGTTGCAATCTTGCTGCGATAGATGAAGCTGAGGACCGAGATCTCTTCAAGAGGGTCTGTGAGGAGATCGACCTTCCGGTTTGCAAGGCCATGGCATGTGAATCAATCGAGGAAGTCATCGCTGCTGCAGAGGAACTGGGATCTTTCCCATTGTTGATTAGGCCCGCCTTCACACTAGGTGGCCTTGGCGGAGGTACTGCATTCAATATGGGCGAGTTGGTTGAGATTGCAAGTCAGGGGATATTGCACTCAGCAATCGGCCAGGTCCTCATCGAGGAGAGCATTCTGGGTTGGCAAGAGCACGAGTATGAGGTGATGAGGGATAGTTCGGACAATGCAATCATCGTATGCACGATGGAGAATATTGATCCGATGGGAGTCCACACTGGCGAGTCTATCGTAGTGGCCCCACAGCAGACGCTTTCAGATCGTGATCACCAGGGACTCCGTGACTCGGCTTTGAAACTAATCAGGAGACTCAACATAAAGGGAGGATGCAATGTTCAGTTCGCAGTCGATCAGTCCACTGGAGACTACAGAGTTATTGAGGTGAATCCTCGCGTCTCTCGTTCCTCTGCTTTGGCTTCGAAGGCCACGGGTTATCCAATCGCAAGGATGGCGGCATTGATCGCTGTTGGTTACACTCTGGACGAACTACCCAATCCGATTACTGGAGAGGGTACGACGGCTGCATTCGAACCAACGCTGGACTATTGCGTCGTCAAGATTCCCAGATGGCCTTTCGACAAGTTCAGGACCGCAGACAGGAGTCTGGGAACATCGATGAAGTCCACAGGGGAGGTAATGGCCATTGGCCGCTCTTTCGAGGAAGCATGCCTGAAGGCATGGGCTAGCTTGGAGTATGGGAAACCCCATCCCAGGCCATTGACGATGTCCGATGCCTCCGATGGCGAGACAATGGATGAAAGGGCATCTGAGAGGCTACCAACCGCACTTCATGAGGACTGGCTCAGAATTCCCACCGATAGGAGGCTGGGAGCTGTCATTGAGTCCTTCCGGAGAGGCTACTCGATAGAAGACGTCCGAGATCTTACGGGAGGGATTACCAGATGGTTCCTCAGGAGGTTCGAGAGAATTGCGGCAATTGAGACCGAGATAAGAGCAGCAGGAGAGATCGGAATAAGTCCAGCGGAAATACCCCAATCCGAGATGCGATCCTGGAAGGGGGCAGGATTCACCGATCTGCACATCGCGGATGCACTTTGCGGCTTTCCCGAGAGCGGTTTCAAGAACCTACCAACCGGGCAAGATGAAACTGCTGTCAGAATGAGGAGGCACGAACTGGGTATCCACCCAAGATATCGAATGGTCGACTCCTGCGCAGCAGAGTTCGCAGCGGTTACCCCATACTACTACTCGACGTATGAGGGTGGATCTGCCGATTCAGGGGTTGATTACGTCCCTGGATTAGCAGCTTCCTCCAAGCAGAGGATAGCAGTGATCGGCTCGGGACCAATCCGAATCGGACAGGGGATTGAGTTCGACTATGGGTGCGTGCACGCTGCCGGAGCGATCCAGGACCTGGGCCACGAGGCGATAATTATCAACAACAACCCAGAGACGGTATCCACCGACTTCGACACCAGCGACAGGCTTTATTTCGACCCACTTACGTTGGAATCTGTATCGGAGATTCTCCTTAGGGAAGATGCCAATGGAATTCTACTCCAGTTTGGCGGCCAGACTGCAATCAATCTCGCCCTTCCTCTGTCAAATGAACTCCCACACCTTTCCTCAATGGGACTAGAACTGGTTATGGAGGGGACTTCCCCAGAATCTGTAGACGAGGCAAGCGATCGTGAAAGATTCGAGGAGTTCGCACTAAGGTGCGACCTTAGGATGCCCGATGGCGCAACTGCCACCACTCCCGAGGGAGTAAGACATGCCGCGAACGAGATTGGTTACCCGGTCCTCGTCCGCCCTTCATACGTCCTAGGAGGGAGGGGGATGGAGATTCTGGCCAACTACAAGCAGTTGGAGTCATACATGAGGGATGCATACCTTTCATCCGACAGGCCACTTCTGATTGACAAGTATCTAGGAAACGCAATGGAGCTCGACGTCGATGCCGTTTGTGATGGCGAGGACGTCCTAGTGGGTGCAATAATGGAGCATCTTGAGGAAGCAGGGATCCACTCAGGAGACTCAACTTGCTTCATCCCCCCTCAGAACGTTCCAGATGAGATTCTAGATCAAGTCCATGAGTGGACGAGGGTGATTGGTCTTGAGCTTGGCATTCGTGGCTGCTATAACATCCAGTTTGCAATCCACGATGGCCTACTGTACGTCCTCGAAGTAAACCCTAGGGGTTCTAGGACGTTCCCATTCGTAGCCAAGTCTACAGGAATCCCACTAGCTAGGATTGCTGCAAGAGTTGCCTTGGGAGAGAGGTTGTGCGATCTCGATATCCCCGAGCCCCAGACGGATGCGGTGTGCGTCAAGGCACCGGTTTTCCCATTCATCAAACTACGTGGTCTGGATCCCGCACCAGGGCCGGAGATGAAATCTACCGGCGAGGTCATGGGTTCCCATGTCAGAGCCTCGGCTGCTTATCTAAAGGCAAGACTTGCAACCGAAATCCCAGTCCCAACTGAAGGAGGCGTTTACATCACCGTCAAGGATGAAGACAAGTATGCAATGATTCCACTGGCTGAGAGGCTAAAGGAAATTGGATTCACTATTTTTGCAACCAGGGGGACTTCTCGAGTTCTTCGAGGAGTCGGGGAACTTGAGGTGGAGACATGCTACAGGATTGCAGAGGGACGTTCCCCCGATGCCCTTGATCTGATGCGCCAAGGGAAGATACAACTCGTAATCAATACCCCTAGGTCAACTGGCGGAGCAGTTCTAGATGGAAACATGATGAGGAGGCTTGCTGTTGAACTTAACATCCCGTTCGTCACCACCATGGCTGGTGCGAGAATGGAGGTAGAGGCAATACAAGAAGCCCTCTTGGGAGTTCCAGAACCACGTTTACTCGATATCAAGTCCCTCAAATAGAGCGAGATTTCCTCACTGAATCAGTGTGGCACCAGTTTCAGTTCTGACTATCTTCCCTTCCTTCTTTGTGTGGACGGCCATAACAGCCTCCGTAGTCCCGTCTGGGAAATCCATCACAGAGTGCTCGACTAGGATCTCATCGTTCTCGTAGATGCATCTTGGCTCTTTGATTACCACAGCTTCATTGGCCATCATGCTGGCCATCATCTCGCTCATCTTCGACTTGCCCATTGTCGTACCAGTTTGATGGCGGACGAATTCGTAGTCATCGTGTAGAGCCTCAATGTAGTGCTTCGCGTCCCTCTCTTCCATTGCCTTAATCAGTAGTTCGTAAACTCCCATGGTCACCGGTCCAGTATGATTCATTTGACATTTTTCTATGACATTGATAGTATTGCGAATCCAATCAAAAGTAGTGGGATAAGTAGCAAAGCGGTGATCAAGTCATCCTTTGGTTCGACTTGATCTAGGTTCTCCCTGTAATAGATAAATGAAGGCGGGTAGAAAGTGATAGTTAAGGGGAGAATAATCCACCAAGGGAAACCCTCTGTGAGGCCTCCCCATCCCGTAATAGCCATTGCAAACCATTCTGCGAGCCTCAGCAATATGCTCAGTAGGATGTAGAAGCAAGATATGGCAATTCCATGAAGTACGAGAATGTAAGAATCTTCCCTTTCCACTCTACACACTCCCTAGGAGAGACAGAATTCCATCTCTGTCAAGCTCGAAGATTAGGGAGGACGCCTTAGGTCCATGACTTCTGCCAATTAGTGCCCAATATATCGTGGAATACCCCTTCCTCCTTTCTATCCCTGAGGATTCGCAGGCATTCGCAATCGCCTCGTTAATTTCCTCATCCCCCCATTCACATTCTGAAAGGAGGGATGAAAGCGCAGAAAGGAATTGCTTGCTCTCAGAGTCTAGAATCTCCCTGGCCTCATCGCCAAGTTCCATCTTGATCTCAATCTTCGCATCTTCTGGGAAGTGTGGCCCATCAATCCAAGTCCTCATCCTAGCGAGTCGGACCATTAGTGACTTGCCGGGTTCACCTTGAATGTGCCCTGACCGATTCAGGGATTCCCAGACGTCTTCGTCGGATGACTTGATTTGTGCTAGCATTGATAGGTGCCTGAATGAGACCCCTCCTACCGATTCACGAGGATCAGAACCAGATTCCAATTGACTCAGCCTGATTGCCCCTCCTTGGGTCTGGGCGGCTACCAACTGTCTTTTTGTCATCCCCTCCTCTTCCTGAGGCGGATTGGAAACCATTCTCTCATACTCATCAGCCGTGTGGAAAAGGGCACTTCCAGTGTCGAATTCTATGTGCCTGTTGATCTTGCTTCTCGCGATAACATATCGCAGGATCTCTGGTGGGACAAGGGCGAGTGCCTCCATCGGCCCAATGGTTAGCCCGGTCGAGCTGGACATGGGCCCCATCCCTTTCAATTGGATCCATTCGTAGATTATTTTCTCTGGCGGATCCCCTCCCAGTAACCTGCAAATGGGGATTCCAGTGTCGTAACTACCCCCGGCGGCACCATGGTCTTTTCCTGCTGGCTCGCAAGTGATTCCATGAATTGCCCACCTGGCAGCCCAGTCGATCCTCCATGGCATCTTCCCCTCTGCCTTCCTGATGTCTGACTTCCCTTCGATGCCATGTGAGTCTACCCAGTAAACAAATGGTTCCTCATAGCCAGTAACAGTCACTCCATCCATACTCCCATCAGATCCAATTGGGTTGTAGGGAAACCATCCTTCACCCAGTTCCCGCCCCGAGATTTCCTGAATAATTCTCCCGATCTCTCCCTTCTTTGTAATCGCTGAGTCGATGTGCCTGGCGAATTGCCCCGATTCGTAAGTTTCGTGATTCATAATCACCTCTGGAATTACTCCGATTTCCCCCAGAGCATTCAAGAACGGACCGAGGAAGTGCTCAGCATATGTTTTCTCTCCCTCGCTCGGTTTACCATCGGGATCAGGGGCCGGAATGTATGCTAGTGGATGGCCGATATACCTCTCGTAATCTGGCGATAGGAAGTCATACACCCTCCTGAGTGGATCCATCGAGTCAACGATGAAGACGTATCTTGAATCAATGCCCGCATCAATGCATGCCCTGTGTATCATCTCAGCAGAGAGAATCTCCCTAAGGTGACCTATGTGGAACTCCCCAGAGGGAGTAATCCCAGATGCGGATACTTGTTTCCCTCCACGCTCCATGAGCCTTTGTGCGGTATAATCCGCCCAGTGCATGTGCCACCTCAGACCGTCGCTGCTCGAATCAGCGCCCTCAATGGCACCCCATCGACGTCATCGTCCCAGGACTTGTTCACAAGAACCATGCACATCATGACATCGGCACCAGAATCTTTGAGGTCGGCCGCAGTCTTCTTCATGGTCGTGCCCGATGAGTATACGTCATCAATGATGATCACCCTTTTTCCCTCGATCCCGGCATAGACTTCTGAGATGTGCCCTCCAACTTCCTCATTGATGCTCCTTACTACTGCCATTTCTAGATCCATAGTGGAAGATATTGCTTGGGCGAAAGCAATCCCGTTGATACTAACTCCAACAATAGTGTCGACTTCGTCACCTACCATCTCATCGATTATGTCGCAGAAAATGTACGAAACCGCTTCTATTCGGTCGCCTTTCACGGCAATTGACCTCCATCCGACCTTAACGTCAAGCGGTTTGTCCTCTACCTCATAGTCACTGGCTGAGAGCCACTGTACGGTGGTCTGGGACAATGAAAGCTCGTCTGCAATTTGCTGGGTGTTGAGCCCGCTTGATCTGAACTCCTCTACCTTGGACCTTAACTCATCTACACTTAGGTGCATCAGTCGATGCCAGCGTTAGAGTGCTATGAATCCACCGGGAGTATTCTATGCTTGGTGTTGTATTTCCCATATTCAGAATCTACCGGTGCTTCCGAAGCCGCCCTCGCCCCTCTCGGTATCCCCTAGGTCAACAACCTCGACTTCAGCGAATTGTACATCTGGAATCGGTGCTATTACTAGTTGGGCTATCCTCTCTCCGGATTTTACCTTGTAAGACTCGCCTTCTCCAATCCACGTCATCAGTACGAACAACTCTCCTCTGTAATCAGCATCAATTGTGCCTATGCTATGAGGGAGGATTAGTCCCTTCGAACCAAGTGATGATCTGGCCCTTACCTGGCCTTCGAAACCCTCTGGAATAGCCACTCTTAGCCCAGTTCTGAGCTTCACACTAGACCTGAAACTGACGATAGTTTCCTCCAAGCAGTATAGGTCCCAGCCAGCCGCATGCGCACTTCCCTTGGTGGGCATCTTGGCATTGGGGTCAGTCTTGGCTACCTTGACAACGGGCGCTACATCCATATGTTCCCGAGCTAGAACCGGTCCTTGACCGTTCCCAAGACTCCCGGTGGGGTGAAAAGCCACCCTATTCTCGCACGGCCATGTCGAACCGCGGATACGAGGACCTCCTGGATCGCGCAAGGGAGAGGATACCCAAGGACATCAGCGAGCGTTCCAGGTGGACAATGCCACAACCGGACATCATGATCGAAGGAAGCCAGACGATACTCAGGAACTTCTCAGAGATTGTGGATGCCATGGATAGGGATGCTAACCACGTTTTCCAGTATCTGCTGAATGAGCTTGGGACCTCGGGGAGCAGAGAGCAAGTCAGAATCATGCTGAAGGGCAAGGTCCCCCCCAAGAGAATCAAGGAGAAAATCGTCTCCTATGTGAAGACGTACATCCTTTGTGGGGAGTGCAAGGCTCCTGATACGAGATTCATGCGAGAAGATAGGACTACCCTATTGAAATGCCAGGCATGCGGTGCTACAAGGCCCGTGCGATTGTAGTCACTCCGGTGAGAAGTCCAACAGGACTTTCCCTCGATTTTTCCTATTATGGATGTGCATCTGCGCATCCGCCACGTCTTCGAATCGCCACACGGAGTCTATTACCGGATCTATATCTCCCTTCTCCAGCATCTTGGACAAAGAAGTAAGATGGCCCCTGAACACTGTCTCATCCTCAAGGAGACCCATATGGACTCCAAAAACTGCCTTGTTTGAGGTCATGAGCTTGAGGGGGTCGAATCTAGGCATGCCCCACCACATTCTCAGTTCCGACAGCCTAGATCTCCTCTCTCCTTTGACTGCTGCAGATGCTCCGAAGTAGTACAATTTCCCCCCCTTCCGAAGGGACTTGTATGAGCGTAGCAGGTGACTACCGCCAACGGGGTCGATGGCATGATGAACTCCCTTTCCATCGGTCAAATCCTTGCAGACTTCTTCAAAGTCCTCCTTCTCCCTATCCACGAATCTCATTCCCATCGATTCGACGAAATCCTCCTTCGGGGCAGAGGCAGTTCCCACTACCAATGAAGTGCCAAATGACTGGCATATCTGGGCCACCGCAGTCCCCACCCCACCAGCAGCGTGATGGATTAGGACCGAATCTCCCTTGCTAATTCTTCCTAGGTGGACTAGCATGTGGAATGCAGTGCCATAGGTGACTGGGATAGCTGCCGCTTGGTCGAAAGAGACTGAGTCTGGTATGGGGATGACCCTTCTGGAATCCAGACAGACCTTTTCCGAATATCCGCCGAATCCAGTCATCGCTAGTACTCTGTCTCCTTCCTTCAGATTTTCCACCTGGTCCCCGACGCTGATTACTACGCCCGATGCCTCGTATCCGGGTGTGAATGGGAAGTCCGGGCTAGAGCCGTATAGCCCCTGCCTCATCATCAACTCTGCGAAGTTAATGCCCGCCCTGTGGATTCTGACGCATACCTGGTCGCTTCGTGGAACCGGGTCACTTCCTTCCACAATCTGGATTGTCTCGACGCCACCTGCCCTCGGGTAGACAATTTTCCTCATTCAAATTCCCCGTACTCACTATTCTCCAACAAATCATTATTCGATGTATTCTCTAATTTCCTCTAGCCCCTTCTTGTTCTTAGATTGAACCTCTCCCGAGGGATAGCCAATCTTGATGAAGCCAATTATCCGCTCTTCATCGGGAGAAGCACCGATCGCCCCATAGGAAGCCTCTGAACGAGTAATAGCTCCAGTGCTCCACTGGGACCCGATGCCATTGCCCCATAAGGAAAGGACCATGTTGTGCGTAGCACATACAGTAGCAGCATAGTCCTCCTCTTCCCTAAAGGGGTCTTGGGGGCTCAAGGCGCTAGTGACGCAAATTAGAACAGGCGGTGAAAGAATCTTGTCCACTGCCTTGGAAATGCCTGCCACTGCGTCCTCCCCATCAGCGACTTTCTTCTCAGCCAGTCTTTTGACCTCGGGAATTATCTCTTTTCGAGCTTCCTTGCCCATGACATAGAATTTCCAAGGGTGGGTATTCTTGTGACAAGGGGCATTCCTAGCCGCATCAAAGGCCAACTCCAGTGTTCGTGTGTCTACTTTCTCATCACTGAATCTGTAGATGGTGCGCCTTGAGGTAAGAACATCCTGGATTTCGGGCATTTCCCTCACCGTTCGATTGCATCGAACTTGGAAGCTAGTACGAAGTCTGACTCGGTAAGCGCGTCAATTTTATGCGTGTAAATTACGGCTACCAATTTGCCCCATCCAAGGTTGAAGTCGGCATGATGCGCTTGCTCCTCGCATACCGCTCCAAGTGAGTTGGTAAATTCAAGTGCCGTTGCAAAGTCTGGAAAGTCCCAGGTTCTGGTAATATGGTGGTTATCCACTAGCTCCCAATCTTGATGTATTTGGGCTAGGAATGACGCAGACTCTTCTTCATTCAGAGGGGGAACTCCTCCCTCGCAAGGGACACAGTCCATAGCAGACAGTCTATCCAATCATTCACCCCCATGAAAGGTTGTTCCCATGGCCCTCGCTGGTCTTCTCAGCCATCTCGTGGACCTCCGATCTCCTCTTCATGTCATCCTTCTCGAATTTTAGTAACTCCTCATCCTCAATGTACGTCTTCCTCAGATGAGTGACTAGTCTTACCTCCACAATCGCGTCACGAGAAATAGACCTGAATTCTCCATTCTCATCTAGTACATCTATCGACGAACTCCTTCCTCCAACCATCATTCCACGAACACAGGGGTCTCTGTCATCAGGCAGCATCCTTCTGTCCAGCAGCATCTCGACCAAGTCATCCTTCCTCAGCCCGTATTTCCTATCCAGAAGTGGACCGTGGAAGACGTCTCCAAGATCATCTAGACTCGGAGACCCATAATCCTCCAAGAAACTAGCAGCCCAGGGGGGCAACTCGGATTCTTTCACTCCACCAGCTGCGTCGGCCATATGCCTTCGTTCCGCCAGTCATAGAAAAACCAACGGGTCACCTATGGCTATCATATTGCACCATGTATTACTAATGATTGAAGTGCAATACCGTGGCGGAGCCGATGGAGGTAGTTGCTTGGCATCGGTTGAATGGAGGTCGATTCCGACCGTTCTTTATCCCCAGGAGATTCTTGACAAGGCATTTGGAAGGGCTCGTAGTCAGGCCGATTTAGTAGAGGATCCGGACAAGTACCATCGTGTCAGGAAGCAGATGAGTCGTATGGTGCAGTCTGCTTGCGACGTCGCTACAAAGACCCTAAACTCGTATGTTGGCAGGTGGCCTAGCCTAAACGCGTTATCTGAGTTCGACCAGGCCCTTGTCGACGCGGCGGTCGGGTGTGACGATTACAAAAAGAACCTAGCAGCATTGCAATGGGCAGCAGAGAGGTCACAGAGGATTTCTGGAGAGGCACAGTCTAAGATTCTCAGACTTAGAGATATTGATGGATTCCACAAGGCTAGGAGGCACGCATACGGGAGATTATCCTCAATAATTGATCAGATCTCACCTCAGATATTGTGGTTGGGCGAGGCTCGCGATGTTCTTCGAAAACTTCCCTCTACAGACCCATTCGAACCGTGCATTGTAGTGGCCGGGTCACCAAATGTCGGAAAATCCGCATTAATTGGTGCGCTTTCGAGTGGTGAGCCACAGGTCGCATCTTACCCGTTTACAACCAAGCAAATACACCTTGGCCACTTCACACATCGCCGGAGAGTGTACCAGATGGTGGACACACCCGGTCTTCTAGATAGGCCCATGACCGAGAGAAACCAGATCGAGATGCAGGCGATTGCCGCGCTGGAGCATCTTGGGGACGTCCTATTGTTCCTGATTGATAGGACCGATGATTCGACAACTCCGGTTTCTGAGCAAGAACATCTCCTAGGCGAGGTGAGGGGGTTACTGTCTGGTCGGCGGGTCCTCGTGGTTTCGACAAAGTCTGACCTCATCGAGGAAAATGAAACTCAAGACGATCACAGAATCAGCTCAATTACCGGAGAGGGATTAGAGGAACTAAGGGCGAATCTAATCGAGATAATTGATGCAGATAGGGTGGAAGATCCGCTGTCTCTCCCCGAACACTGGCCTCGTCAAGATGAGAACTAGATTCACTCTGGGATTATACGTGCCATGAATGACCGCAGACTACACAGTAGAAGTTGTGCCCCCCGTAAGACTTAGAAAGCCCCGAGACGTCAACCTCAGAGCCGCAGTTGGGGCATTTTGTTACACGCATGACTACTCCCAATACGGATTGGTTATTCAACGATGCTGAGGAAAACTCACTTCTTGCCTTGGATTCTCTTCAGCAGGTTGCTGACTGGAAATGCCATCTCACCAGCCCCAAGAAGTAACAGCGCAGATGTGCCCGCGAGGACCAGCTCAACAAAATTATCTAGGTGTATGCTCGAGGTCATCTCGACCCTCTGCTCATCGAGCCCAGACCCCTCATAACCAGCAGTAACGAAGCGGTATGAACCGGGCTTGACCTCGAAACTCAACGTGCCGTGATTCTGCGGCCCGCCGGCCACTAGGAAAACCTCGATCTCCTCTTCGGTGCACATGGTGAGGCCATTCGGATCGGGAGGGCACTCTTTCACCGCCGAGGAATCCACCACTCCCAGCCACCCTCTATCCGGTTCTTTCCACTCAACATCGAGTGTTATTTCCAACAGCACGAATGCACTTGGGACATTAATGTCCTCCGCCATCATTCCAACATTGCAACCAACATCATCATCTGAACAAGGTACAATCGGTGCCTGGGTCCCAGTTGCATCAGTTTGGTATCCTATTAGGCTCAGTACGAGAATCAAAGCGCATAGCAACCCAACCACCATCGGAAGTATGGATAGGATTCTGACCATCATCTAACATTCCTCCTGTTCAACCGATTTAACCTGAAGCCCCCATAATGATCTGGAATGCAAGTAGTCCTACGAAGATTGCAATACCGAAGTACATCAAGAAGCTGAACCTTTTCCTTGTTTTCTCTCGCCGTTCAAACATTGTTTGGCAACCATCGTCGCCACATATCGAAGGTTCGCTATCCAATGAGATCGGCTTCCAGCAAACGGAACAATGCCTGTGAGGCTCTACCCCGACTCTCGTTCTTGACTTGCTGCCCCTCTTCGAAGCCGCTGCTTGAGCCTGCTTCGCAGTTCTCTTTGCCGCCTTTAGGATGGTATCTTTCCTGCTAGCCATTAGACTCTCACCTTAGTGCCCTCGAAATCATCCCCTTCTAGTGATTTCTTGATTAATTGAGTGTCTCTGCCATCAAGCACATCCAGAGGCATGGCATGGTCAACAGCCTCGCCCACGCCAATGGGGTCAACGACCTGGGAAGTCCCTGCCTCTGCATGTTCTGGCGGCCCCACTATCTCTTGCAATTCTCTAAGTGTTAGCTCATCGAAGGGTTCTGCTTCAGGATTGTCTCTGGGGTCTTGTGAATAGACGCGAGAGACATTAGTCGCTATAACGCACTTCTCAGCACCGCTTTGTATCGCCAACCTAATCGCAACTGCATCGGTGGTTTGCCCTGGCTCGGTACCCCCCATTACGACAACATCACAATTATCTAATTCTAGAGTCGCTTCTGCTGTACTTTCTGGAATTTTTCTTGATACTGCCAGACCCGCTTCTGAGATGGCCTCTCTGACAATGGTTGCGTTGAGCCTCGTAGCTGCAATTCCAATCCGGTCCAAGTGAGCCACATCTTCAATAAATGACTTGGCTAATTCTATTCCCTCCCTAGCCGGGGCTCCACCCCCAACCACCAAGGCAACCTTTGACCCCGACTCTACACTTGCAACAATTACCTTGACCAAACTCTGTAACCAGTTGTGCCTCTCTTCGACTTCTGGCCTGAGCAAGCTCCCGCCGAGCGCAACAACAACCGTCGCCATCGACCATAGGTTGGCACCTTGCCTTTCAATACGTATGCTCTACTGACGCTGAAGGGTTGAAATGCCGCCCGTGATGGCAAATCACGGAGGAGTAGCATGTCTGACGAGATAGCCCAGCAGCAGCGCATGCTCCGACTCAAGAAGTCACTGGCTGAACTCTCCGGAATGAGGGGCATGGGAACTGAGTTGGTCACCGTCATAATCCCTCCTGACAGAATGATTAGCGATGTTCGTCAACACCTTGGAAATGAGGCCGGACAAGCTGCTAACATCAAGTCAAAATCTACGAAGAAACATGTTACTGACGCCATAGAATCAGCAATCTCCACAATTAATCGTTACAAGACGCCCGGAGAGGCTGGAATTGCAATTTTTGTCGGCCACGTGATTGTTGGAAACAACAAGACTAGACTGATGTCGATAGTAATTGATGACCCCCCAGAACCATTTCCATCATTCAGGTACAGGTGCGATTCAACATTCGAAATCAGCCAGTTGGAAGAGATGCTAATCGATCGAACTTCGTATGCCCTTTTCGTGATAGACAGATCAGAGGCAGCTTACGGCCTGGCATCAGGAAAAAGGCTCCATTGCCAAGAACACATCACTTCGCTAGTCCCCTCGAAGCATGGCAGAGGAGGTCAATCCGCACAAAGGTTCGAGAGGCTGATCGAGGAGGCTGCTCATAACTTCTTCAAGAAAGCAGCAGAAAGAGCGTCAAACTATTGGCTCCCAATGGTTCAGGATCTGAAGGGAGTAATCATCGGAGGACCCGGGGCAACAAAGGACTTCGTCGTTAAGAATGACTACTTTCATCACGAAATAAAGAAACTGATTGCCGAACCTTTCTTTGATGTCGGTTATTCTAACGAAAGCGGCCTAAGGGAATTGATTCAACGTGCCGGCTCAACGATGGATCAGATAGAGCTAGATGTGGAACGGACAATCGTCGATGAATTCTTGCAGGAGGTGATGAAATCGAACCCCAAGGCGACTTATGGGGAGTTGATGATTCGTTCAGCACTGGACCAAGGTGCAGTTTCCACCCTTCTACTATCGGAGTCTCTAACACAGAGGAGAGTCACGTGGTTATGCAAGGCTTGCAAGAACGAGTGGGTAACGACGCATGAAAAGTCCAGTGAAAACCCACCCTGCCCTGAGTGTAAATCAGACAAGGTCATTGAGGACGAGGAGAACTCAATGGATCTGATCGACGAACTAACAATATTGGCTGGCCACACTTCCGCAAAGGTTCGGCTAATCTCGCTGGATACCGAGGAGGGTTCGACACTCAATACGGCCTTCGGAGGAATTGCCGCACTGTTGAGGTACCCTATTTCTTGAGGTGATTTGAATTAGAGAGCTAATTGATGAGATGACCCCAATCTTATCCAAAGCTATGAAATCACTGCAGGTGGATGATTCAGCGTGGCTTCCACTAATCGGAAGGGCAACAGTTGAGGACCATGGGGATGCCGCCCTTCCATGTCATTCTCTGGCAAGTAGGTTGAGAAAATCACCCCAGGATATCGCAGAGCAAATTTGTTCTCTCGTAAAGGAAGATTTAGCCCCCATTGCAAACGCCTCATCAATTAGTGGATTCGTTAACTTCAGTGCAAAACCCGCATGGCTCTCAAAATCCCTCTCGATGCTCCTCACTGATCCAAGATTAGGCATCAAGTCAGAAAGGCCACTTACATTTGCCATAGACTATTCTGCCCCTAATGTGGCCAAGGAAATGCACGTAGGTCACCTGAGATCCACGGTGATAGGGGATTCAATTGTCAGAATGCTCGAGTTCAAGGGACATAGGGCGATCCGAGAGAATCACGTAGGAGACTGGGGTACCCCATTCGGGATGTTGATCGAACATCTTCTAGATCTCGGCGAGGATCAGGCGGCAAATGAGTTGGGAGTGGGGGACCTGGATTCATTCTACAAACAGGCCAGGGCAAAATTTGTCTCAGATGATGAGTTTGCAAACCGATCTAGAAGTAGAGTAGTACTTCTACAAGGGGGCGATTCGGAGACTCTCCGTCTCTGGAGGGTACTGGTTGATGAATCAATGAGGTACTTCAACGAGGTTTACTCAATGCTCGGGGTCCTACTAACGGATGAAGACATCAGGGGTGAGTCTAGCTACAGGGACTTACTTCCCGAGGTCGTTGAACGACTCAAGGATGCAGGAATGCTAGAGGAGAGTGAGGGTGCAGACGTGGTGTTCCCGGGTGGATGGGTCAATCGGGAAGGAGACCCACTTCCGATGATTATCAGGAAGGCAGATGGCGGCTACAACTACAGCACTTCAGATCTGGCTTGCATAATTGATAGGGTCGAGAGGATAGGTTGTGATGGGTTTCTGTATGTAGTGGGAACACCTCAGAAGCAGCACTTCGAGATGGTTTTCCAGGTCGCTATCCAAGCCGGATTTATGGATCATAATCATCAAGCAATCCATGTCAATTTTGGCTCAGTTCTAGATGTCGATGGGAAGGTTCTCAAGAGTCGTGAAGGCGAGGTAATCAAGTTACACGATCTACTTGATGAGGCGATTAGAAGGGCAGAGGAGGCAATCAATCAGAAGAACCCAGAACTGGTTGGTGAGGAGAGGAAGAAGGTCGCAAGAACAGTGGGTATTGGTGCAGTGAAGTATGCAGATCTCTCCACTGAAAGGACGAAGGACTACGTTTTCGATTGGGAGAGAATGCTATCCTTCGAGGGAAATACGGGCCCATACCTACAATACGCATACGCCAGAATTTGCAGCATCTTCAGGAAGTGGGGCGGAGAAAGAGAGTCCCTTAGAGAGAACTTCGAGTCTTTACTGCAAGATGACCTTGACCTCCTCACAACTGAAGAAATGAAACTATCTCGCCGACTTGTAGAGTTCCCGTCCATCATGGATGACTCCATCTCTACATTTAGTCCTCACAAACTTTGCAAACACCTACACTCGGTAGCATCCTCATTTGCATCCTTTTACGAAAATTGTAGTATTCTGAAGGAGGAGAACGATGACCTATCCAAAAGACGTCTTGCCTTGTGCGATCTTACTGCCAGAGAGCTCCAATTGGGATTGGGGATCATGGGCATTGATGTTCCAGAGAGAATGTGAATCTAGGCATGTTCAAAATATGCAACCTCTCGCCTTCTCCATGGTTGGAGTAGGTGACAAGGCCCCCGATTTTATATTGAAGAACACCGCAAAAGAAGCAGTAAAGCTGTCTGAACAACGCGGAAAGACTGTGATTTTAGCATTCTATCCGGGTGCATTTACTGGTGTTTGCGACAAAGAGATGTGTTCTTTTCAAGAAAATCTCGCTAGCCTGAATGATGCCAATGCGACTGTTTTGGGCATTAGCGTAGACTCCCCGTGGGCAAATGCAGAGTTCGCGAGGAGGTACAACTTAGAATTCGAATTACTTTCAGACCTAGAAAGAGATGTAGTCGAGTCATACGATGCCAAATTCGTAGGACTCGGGGGCCTCGATGGTTATGTCAGTGCAAATCGTGTCATCATCATCATTGACAGCGAGGGTACGGTCCAGTATCGATGGGTTGCTGAGAATCCTGGTGTCGAGCCAGACTACGAAGAAATTGTCTCCTTCTGCTCTGCCTAGCCCCAAGCAAGGTGACGAACTAAGGAACCGTAGATTATCCCAGAAACAGCAAGACTCTCTTCGTTGAACCTATCCATGTTGTCCAAGTAGGTGTGGTATTCTGATGAGCCGGAGCCATAACACATCATTGCCAAGCCAAAATCGCCCGCTTCTTGGTGAATCCCAAACACGAATGGAGCATGATCCGAGTTGTATGGCATCTCCTCGGAGTCGAGTTCCCTGACGCTAATACTGTATTTCTCGTAAAGTTCTGGTTGCGATTTGGCAAACTCGCTAACCAAACCCTCGATGTGTTTCACATCCGTCGGACTGTTCCCCTGCAGAGTCACCCCGGAGTTCCTCTCGGAATCAACGTGGTTCATATCCAGGTTGATGTAAAGTCTTAGGTTATCCTCCAACATTTCCCTATGTTTGCTGACCCACTCCGATGACCCCCAGAGTCCTTCTTCCTCTCCTCCCCATGTGCAGAAGTAGATAGTCAAACCAGGATCTCCAAGTTCTTCTTGCAACAAACCGAATTGCCTGGCCATTTCCATTACGGTTGCAGTTCCTGCAGTGTTGTCCACGGCACCTTGGCCATTGTATACGGTGTCATGATGAGCGCCAATTACAACCAACTCCTCGGTCTCACCCTCGATAATCCCACAAGGTACGTGGACGTTACCATTGTTCTGATTGTCAACGTCTATCCGGAATTCTAGCATCCCTTCTGATTCGACTACCTGATCGCGGATTATCTCCCCCACACTCTTTGAGACCATCACGAATCCGATGTCATAGGGCCTTTCCTCAAACTGGGTGATATCGAGAGATTTCGAGTAGGGGACACAATCATCAGCAACCAACTCGTCACAATTTTGTCTGGAATTTATCGTTATCAAACCTCTCAGGCCATTCTCTTGGGCTCGCTTCATCAGGACTGTGTTGCTCTCCGTCCCCGGACCCCCATTCTCGCCATCCAATAGCCATACCAATCCAACACCATTACTCGCTGCACTCCAATCCTGTGTTTCATTTCCCATCGCCAAGTCAATCACGTTGACATCACTACTGGCTGGGATATCCACGCTTCCGCTGTACCCCTGGACGACGAAATCGGACCTATGTTCGAATTGCAACTCGTCCCTGTCTAGATCGGCAACAGAGCAAGGGGCGGGACCTCCGAAAATACCACCAACGTTTCCTGGAGTGCAGATCATCATTTCGAATGTGTTACCCATGTAGTAAAGTGGGACATCAAACTCTTCGAGAGTAGAGGGCAATCCGCTATTCGAGAAATTGGTCTTAATCGATTGAGCAGCGTTCTCCTCTTCCACCGTTCCTGAGAGCCTCCCACCCCAGTCAGGATCTCCTAGGTCCACCAACCCCTGGGCATACGCCCTAGTTTGGTTGGTGTCGAAGTCAATCAACTCGTATTCCTCCTCTCCCTTGATCCATTTTGCTAGATCATCCCCGAACAATAAACCCCCCCCTGCTGCTCCAAGGACAATCATCCCTACAACAAAAATTGTGGAAGTCGACTTCCCAAAAATAGGTGACAATTCAGTCATGTTATGGCAATTGAACTCTTTCCACCACTATTGAACCCATTCCAGAACAGGTCATGGTGGGCATCAATCTTCAGCTCGGACCTCTTCACCGGTCCATCTTTTGCCTAAGGAATGATCAACTTCTAACTGGTCCAGTATCCTCGCCACAACAAAGTCGACCAGATCTCCAATGTTTCTAGGAGAATGGTAGAAACCCGGACTAGCTGGAAGGATTACTACTCCCCACTCGGAGAGGTTGAACATTGCTTTCAGATGGGGGGTGGAGTAAGGGGCCTCCCTTGGAACTATGACCAGCTTCCTCCTCTCCTTCATTGCCACTAGGGCACTTCTGGTTGCCAGATTGTCACTAATTCCGGCAGCTATCTTTCCTATGGTTGTTCCACTAGCCGGACATATGACGTAAGCATCGAATCTAGCAGAACCAGATGCTGCTTTAGCTGCAAGGTTGGCATTATCTTCAAGGGTCACACCTTCCCTATCGGCCAATTCGCTCGGCGTTATCCCACATTCAAGATCCAGATTAATGGCCCCGGTGCTAGTTACTATCAGGTTCACAGACCAATTGTGTTCCACCAGCGCTTCAATGAGCCTGACGCAGTACTGTGCTCCAGAAGCCCCAGTTAGTGCTACGACTGCCTCAGGCATGCCATCGCGGCATACACCACTCCATTCAATGGTTTCCCAACCTCACAACGACTCTTCTAGGCACTCTGCAAGGAATTCATACTCTTCGACACTGTTGTAAAGTTGCGCTGATATTCTGATGTACCGCCTTCCATGGTGCCTCCATGGAAAAACAGGTACTTGCACCCCAAACTCGTCCAGCAGATAGTTGTGGTAGGGATCCCCTTCCATGCTCATCGGGCCCACATTCCCCTCTCCGGGCATCTCCACTGACGCTATCGATGAGACCAGTGAATCTGGAACCGGCTCTGTGGTCCCAAGTGCATCGCAGAGAATCTTCCTCCCCTTGAGTGCCAATTCCCGGTTTCTTTCCATTATCTGCGGCCAACCGCCCTCCACTAGTCCACCTAGGAAATCGATTGCTAGGGGAATGCATAGCCAGGGGGTGGGGTCTTGTGTTCCAGGCCATCCAAATTCAAATTCGAACTTTTCTTGGTCTGTTCCTTCGAAGCTAGCACCGTGACTGATACTAAGCGGCCTAACCATCTTCTTTAGATCGGATCTGATGTGGAGAAAGGCAGAACCTTTCGGGGTGCAGAGCCATTTGTGACAATTCCCTGTGCAGTATGCCGCATCTAGTTCACTGAGGTTTAGAGGCACGATACCTGGGCCGTGTGCCGCATCAAGAAGAACATCTACTCCAGAAGACTGCAACTCTCCGACGAGCCTTTCGAATGGCATCCTTAGCCCTGTGGCGCTAGTCACGGTATCCACCATGGCTAGCACGGTTCTTTCGGTGACAGAGCCCATGACCAGATCTACGATTTCATCCTCGCTTCCGACTCTGAATGGTACTTCTGCAACCACTGTCTTCGCGCCTGCCCTCTCGGTAACGAAATCGACCGCATTCCAGCATGCCTGGTAGCTGTGGTTGGTGACTATAATCTCGTCACCCGGTTGAAGTACAAGGCTTCTGAGTACTGTGTTCACACCTTCTGTGGTATTCTTCACGAATGTCATGCCCCTAGGGTCAGCATTCATGAATTCTGCAAGTTTTTTTATTGAGGAGCCGATCAGAGGGGTGTAGTCCCTTTCAAAGAACCTGACCGGGTCACTCTCGATGATTCCCCTAAGTCTACTTTGCTCCTCAAGAACCGCAATTGGCGTAGCTCCGAAGGAGCCATGATTAAGGAAACAAGTCTCTTTAGAGAGCATCCAGTGCTTAGACAAATCACTTCTGACTGGCCGGTTCACACCACCATCTCCGGACTCCAATCTACAGGATTCTTAGGCTCTCTTCCCAGGTACTCTTCACAGGTCAGCCTCAGGCTCTTCTCAATTCTCATGAAGTCTATTGGAATGCCCTTCTTGTCTTTCCCATAACCTAGGTGGGAAAGGCTGGTATGGGTTCCTGCGGGAATGCCGCAGCATTCCAGATCTTGCACCCTGGTGCCGGGAGTGTCTATGTTGATTGACATCCCATGGCGGCTAACCCAGTGGAGGAATGATAGCCCGATTGAGCAAATCTTGTGACCATCGACCCACGCTCCTTGCATCACTTCATCTTTGTAAGCTGAAACTCCGCATTCTGCAAGCGCGGCAATCGCCCAATCTTCCAGCCTACCAATTACCCCTCTAACACTCTGTTCTCCGATTTCCCATTTTACAATAGGATATACGACAAGCTGGCCTGGTCCATGCCACGTTATTCCTCCACCCCTGTCCGTTAGGCAAGTTGGGTATCCATCGACGACCACATTGTCACGGACCGCCTTTGGTCCAATTGTCACCACTTCTGGATGTTCGACGAAGATCAAGGTGTCACCGATCTCATCTGAAATCCTCCTTTTTTGCAGATCCTTCATCGACTCATACATTACTTGATAATTCACTATCCCGCACCGTAGTACTTCGATTCCGTCCATTCGAAACCTCAATTGATGTGGATGGCGTGACCGAGGGTCTTGAGGACGCTTTCGTGGAATGCCTCGGACATGGTTGGATGCGCGTGCACAGTACCCGCCACGTCCTCAAGCAAAGCTCCCATCTCCAGAGCCAACACGAACTCAGAGTGCAACTCTGCAACATGACTTCCCACTGCTTGTACTCCAAGGATCACATGATCCGATTCTCTGGCCGTTACTCGTATGAAACCCCCTGTCTTCTCAGCCTCCAGACTCAATGCTCTGCCATTTGCAGCAAGTGGGAACTTGCCCACAATGACATCCTCCCCTCTTTCTTCAGCTTCATCAGGAGTAAGTCCTACAGACACTATCTCTGGTTCGGTAAAGACGATCGCAGGGATGGCTATCTTGTCGAATTCTCGTTTGTGACCAGCAATGATCTCGGCCACCATCTCCCCTTCTGCACTAGCCTTGTGGGCAAGCATTGGCTCGCCAGATACATCTCCAATTGCATATACCCCGGGAACTGATGTTCTGCATTGCCTGTCGGTTCTGATGAAGCGTCCCGAACCATCCATCCTAATTCCGGTGTTTTCCAGTCCCCAGCCTTTGGTGTTGGGCTTCCTTCCCACCGTGACTAGAACCTTGTCCACCTTCACCTTGTGCTCAGTTCCATCTTTTTCAAATGTTAATTCGGCCTTCTTCGATGCACCCCTGCCCTTGATTTCTACGCCCCTGGCAAGTGCATCGGTATGGACTGAGACCTTGTGCTTCTTCAGCCATAGTTCCAGAGGTCTCCGGATTTCCTTGTCCATTATGGCCAAGACGCTACTCATCCCCTCGACAACAGTAATTTCGGAACCAAGCTTAGCCAGAGCGCAGCCCAATTCGAGTCCGATGTACCCTCCTCCGACAATTGCAACGCTCTTAGGCAACGACTCTAGATCCAATGCCCCGCTTGAGGAGAGGACAAACTCCTCGTCACATGGCATGAATGGCAAATCTATGTGGCTAGAACCAGTAGCAATGATGACATTCTCTGCCTCTATTTTCACACTGCCACTGCTAGATTCTACTATGCAACTCTTGGGCCCATCGAAACTTGCCCATCCCTTGATCAGCTCAGCGCCCGCTGCTTTCAGTAGCCCCTCCACGCCCTTGTTCAACCTATCAACGATGGAGTCCTTCCAAGATACCAGGCCAACCATATCAACTTCGGCCTCACCTTTGACAGAAAGTCCCATGTGCCCACCATCAGCAGAATGCTGCCGAAGTGACTCAAACCTCTCTGCAGCATGGATTATTGCCTTGCTAGGGATACACCCCCTGATCAGGCAAGTACCCCCTGCCTTGTCGCCCTCGACAACAATCGTATCAAGTCCCAGTTGCGCTGAGCGGATTCCCGCCACGTAACCCCCCGGTCCAGCACCAATTACCAAGACCTGGCATTTGCGTGAATCTGCCATTTTAGTCCCTCACATGAAAATGAGTGCTGGGTTTTCCAGCATTCTCTTGAGGTGCTGAATTAGGGAAGCCCCATCCGCTCCATCGACCACTCGGTGATCAAAGGCGCTTGAAAGGTTCATAATTCTCCTGATGACTATCTTGCCATCCTTGACAACAGGCATCTCTCTGGCCTTGTGAACCCCAAGGATAGAAACCTCTGGGTGATTGATGATCGGGGTCGCCCCTAGTCCTCCTTCCCTCCCCAGGCTTGTGATCGTGAAAGTGGATCCGGTAAGCTCGTCCAGACTTGCACTACCATCTCTCGCAGATCCGGATACTCTCTGCATTTCTGATGCAGCGTTCCAGATGTCCATGGCCTCAACGTGCTTAACCACGGGGACATACAAACCTCGCTCAGTCTGAGTCGCGATTCCTAGATTCACAGCCCCCTGCCTATTCACAACTCCACTCTCATCATCGAAGTGCGCATTGCATTCGGGGTGCTGGGGCATGATTTTGGCAAGAGCCAGCATGATGAATGGGAGATATGTCAACTTCGGTTGAGAATCGTCCTTCGTCATGTTTAGGACTTGTCTCAAAGACTCTAGCTCGGTAATATCGACCTCTTCGAAATATGAGAAGTGTGGGATTCTGCTCTTCGAGAGGCTCATTTGCTCAGAGATCTTTCTCCTTAGTCCCACCACCTTCACTGGAGTAACCTCGGTCCTCTTAACGGAGTAGGCCATAGGTGCGGCCCCTGCAACTGCTCCGCCTGCAGCAATGAAAGCATCCAAATCAGCATGCCTGATCCTACCAGCCGGACCAGATCCTCTAACGGTCGATAGATCAACGTCATTCTCTCTAGCCCTCTTTCTAACCGCAGGACTAGCAAGGACTCGCCCGGTTGTTGGTTGGGATGGCGCCTTGGATGCAGGTGCCGGAGTAGGTGCCGGAGCAGGTGCCGGAGCAGGTGCCGGAGTAGGTGCCGGAGTAGGTGCCGGAGCAGGTACCGGAGCAGGTGCCGGTTCAGGTTCCGACCCCGCACCCCCATCATCATTGCTCGATACTTCCCCCTCACTCTCCGTTGCTCCTCCTCCGGTTTCGATTTCCAGAAGAGTTGTTCCAACTGCAATCATGTCTCCCACGCCACCACTTAGGGAATCTATCACCCCACTTCTGGGAGATGGAATTGTCACTGTTGCTTTGTCCGTCATTACATCCACAAGGGGGTCGTCCTCAGAGACAGAATCGCCAACCGAAACGTGCCATTGGACTACCTCTCCTTCGACTACTCCCTCTCCAATATCGGGCAACTTGAATACGAAATTTCCCATCTCACTCCTCCTGTGTTTTCACTATCGCCGCTGCGATTCTAGATGGTCCGGGCATGTAATCCCATTCAGTAGTATGGGGGAATGGCGTATCCCAACCAGTCACCCTCTCAATGGGTGCCTCAAGGTGGTAGAAGCACCTCTCCAGTATGGAAGCTGCCATTTCCGCACCGAATCCACTTGTTTTCGGGGCCTCATGGACAATTACACACCTGCCTGTCTTCTCGACTGAACTTACAATTGCCTCCCTGTCCCAGGGGACGAGGGTCTGCAGGTCAATCAGGTCACATGACACTCCACTGTCCCTAATTGCTTGTTCACAAACATGAACCATCGCGCCCCATGAGATTACCGTGCAATCGCTTCCTTGTTGCGCCACCCTTGCCTCTCCAAGTGGGATTCTGTAGTGGCCTTCGGGAACTTCTGCCTCTGGATGCTCAGACCATGTTGGTACGTTGTGAGGGTCACCATAGAATGGCCCCCGGTAACACCTCTTCGGCTCGAAGAAAACCACTGGATCATTGCACTCAATTGCGCTAATTAGCAGACCCTTGGCATTGTAAGGGGTTGAGCAGTAAACTACCTTTAGCCCAGGGGTGTGAGTGAATTGGGACTCTGGGGATTGTGAATGGTGGTGCCCCCCTCTAATCCCGCCTCCAGCCGGAGTCCGTAGTGTGACAGGAGACCAAAACTCGCCCCCAGATCTGTGTCTAACCTTTGCCATCTCGTTCACAATCTGATCATAAGCCGGAAAGATGTAGTCAGCAAACTGAATTTCTACTACCGGCCTCAGGCCATTCAATCCCATGCCAAAAGCAGTTGCGGCAATGCCTCCTTCCGAAAGTGGCGAGTCGAAAACACGATGGCTTCCATGCTTTTCTTGCAGGCCATCGGTCGTTCTGAACACTCCTCCAAAGTAACCAACGTCTTCCCCGAATATGATTACATCCGGGTCACTATCTAGCATATTGTCGAGAGCGCTGTTCAATGATTGAATCATGTTCATGTTTGCCATTTTCAATCCCCCATCATCTCATCATGCTGCTCCTTAAGGTGCCAAGGCATCTCTTCGTAAACCTCTGTGAAGATTGTGTCTGCCGAGGGATATGGGCCATTGGCCAGGTCTCCGAATTTTACTGCCTCCTTGTAAGCCTCAATCACCTCTCCGTCGATCCTCTCCTCCAGTTCTTTGTGCTGATCCTCGCTCCACTCCCCCAATTTAATCAGATGCTCTTTCAGCCTATCTACCGGGTCCCCGCCGGGCCACTTGGTATGCTCGTCCTTGGGCCTATATCTGCTTGGATCGTCGCTGCTGCTGTGTGCCCCAGTTCTGTAAGTCAGAACCTCTATGTGAGTGGCTCCAGAACCTGATGCGGCTCTCTCTCGTGCCCACTTGGTTACAGAATATAGTGCCAGGAAATCGTTTCCATCCACTCTAATGGAGGCAAGTCCGAAGGGAATGCCTCTAGATGCGAAACTACCCATCCCTGTGGCGAAGTTGGAGTGAGTAGATATTGCCCATTGGTTATTCACCAAATTCAGAATTACCGGGGCGTTGAACACACTTGCGAAATTTAACGCATAGTGGTAATCACCCTCAGCGCTAGCCCCATCCCCTATCCAGGTAATCGTCACTTCATCGAGTCCCTTGTAACTAGATGCAAGAGACACTCCTACCGCCTGGCTGAACTGTGTTCCAACAGGGCTGGAAACAGAAATGAAACGACCCTCTCGATACGAATAGTGTACTGGCATCTGTCTGCCCTTGATGTTGTCTTCTACATTTCCAATACAGTGGCATATCATGCTAACCATGTCCCTGCCCCTGACAAATTGAGCACCCGGCTGTCTGTAAGTTGGGAAAATCCAATCTTGCTCCTCCAAAGCCATTGTTTGGGCTATAGCAACCGCTTCCTCACCCAATGAACGCATGTAGAACGAGAGAAGTCCAGTCCTCTGCATTTTCATCATCCTGTCATCGAAGATCCTCAATCTGACCATGTGCTCCAATCCGGTAAGGAGCTGTTCCGAGGTGAGTCCTGGGTTCCATTCTCCCGAGGCATTGCCATCATCATCAAGCACCCTGACTAGTCCATTAGCCAGTTCCACTGTGTCTTGAAAATGACAATTCTTTGGATCTGGCTTGGGGAAATCCCCGGGTTTCCATGGCCAGTTTTCGAAACTCGCTTCCTCTCCTGGTCTGAATGGGGCGTCTGGAACGTGAATTTTTCCACCGTCGTCCCTAGGAGTCATGTTTCTTCCCTCCGTTAATCATGAATTATCAACCTCTGCAACAACCAATCTCTTCTGTGACATGATGTGACTAACCGCAGAACCAGTAGAGTCCCGAGTAACCACTGGCTCACCTCCCATTGCCTCCTCCCAAAGAAGACCGGCCCTGTAACTCGACCTAACCAGTGGCCCACTAGCCACGGCGCTGAAACCGAGCTCCCTTGCTAGAAGATCCCAGTCTGCAAAATTGCTTGGCTCGGGAAATCTGTCCACAGGAAGGTGCCTGTAGCTAGGCTGAAGATACTGCCCTAGGGTAATCATATCGACCCCGGCATCACGAATCATCTTCATTGCCTCTTCTACCTCTTCGTCTGTTTCTCCAAGACCGACCATTAGGCTAGTCTTGGTTAGTAGATCCGGACGTATCTCCTTTGCCTTCCTTAGAATTTCTAGGGATTGCCCGAATGAGGCCCTGCGATCTCGAACTATTCTATCTAGACGTGGCACGCACTCGACATTATGCGCGAAAACCCTCAGTGGAAGATCGTCCAACATTTCCGCTAGAGCCTCTAGATTTCCGTCTAAATCAGAACAAAGCAATTCTAATCCAACATCCGGACTCTTGCTGGCAACTTCTGTGATGCAATCTCGGTAGTGCATCGCCCCGCCATCTTGAAGGTCATCTCTGTTTACAACAGTAATTACTGCATAGCTCAGTCCCATATTGAAAACTGCATCAGCCAATTCTCCGGGTTCTTCCGTATTTAGCTCCGGAGGGGTCTTCACGGTCCCGACTGCACAGAATCTGCACCCTCTGGTGCATACCTCTCCGGCCACCATAAAGGTAGCAGTACCCCTGCCCCAGCAGTCGTGTACGTTCGGGCATCGTGCCTCCTCGCAAACTGTATTCAATCCATGAGTCACAACATTGCTCTTGGTTTCGTTGTATCTCGACTGAGCCAGGCCAGTGGGAAGAGCGGTCTTGAACCATGATGGAAGCCTCTTCCTCAAGTTTTTCCTTTTCTCCAGAGGGCCTTTCGAACCGGTACTCCCACAACCTGCGAGCGCCTCTGTTCCGGTGTCGATGATTGGCAACCGCCTCTCCATCGTTATCAGCGGATAGAAGAACGACATTAACCGTTCTCATTGAGAAGTCCCGCTTGTTGTGAGCAATCGGTAAAGTGTGGGGTCCCTTGCGGAATGCGTGCGCGGGTCGGTATTGGTCACTGGGGGGGCCAGAAGAATAGGTCGAGAAATTTGCCTGAGGCTTTCAGAAGAGGGCTTCTCAATCGCCATACACTACAGAAATTCCGAACAAGAAGCAAACCAGTTAGCAGAGGAGATAGAGTCTCGTGGTGGAAAGGCAATATCGCTTCAATGCGATCTCAATGATTCCGACTCAGTGAAGGGTTTAATTCACAATGCAACAGATTCACTTGGAACTGTTGTCGGAGTGGTCAACAACGCCTCTCTCTTCTCTTTTGACAGGATTGAAAACCTCTCAGAAGAACTGTGGACAGAACACATGAAAGTAAATGCATTCGCGCCTCTAATCTTGATCGGAGAGTTGTCTAAGTCCGCCAAAGAACCCTCATGGGTGGTGAATGTATTGGATTTCAAGGTTGAATCCCCAAATGCAGATTACTTGTCATACACTGGTTCAAGATTTGCAATGCACGGATTGACCTCTGCACTTGCAATTGATCTTGCCCCAAGAATCAGAGTTAACTCAGTTGCACCCGGGCACGTTCTTACTAGTGACGTCCTAGATGCCGACTCACTAGAGGCAATCCAATCCCAATCCCCATTGGGGTTCGGACCATCTTCACACGATGTCTCTGAATCAGTAGTCTTCTTAGCGAATTCACCCTCGATAACGGGCCAAACCATCTTCGTTGACTCTGGTGAGAGGTTTAGACAGATGGGAAAAGATCCGGCGTTTGACAAGGAGTGAGAATTTTTGGCAATCACAACTCACCATCTTAGTTCTATAATCGGAAAAATCGAGTCTTCCGGTTGGACAACTTTGAGACTAGAGGATGTTGTAATGGAACTAGACATTGGAGCCCATGATCACGAGAAGGGGGTGAAGCAACCCGTAAGATTCGATATCGAAGTTCTGCTCGAAGGAGCCGAACCACCGATCAATGATCAGATCGGAGACGTGCTAGACTACGAGTATCTTCATCGCTCGATAGAAAAAGCAACTTCCCACAGGTCAGCCCTAATGGAGACAATAGCATCTTCGATTCTGGAATCTATACTAATTCCAGAAAATGTTGTAGCCGGGGTGGTATGCTTGACCAAGGTTTCTCCAATGGGATTTGATGGCAAATTTGGCTGCACACTTGCAAGGGTAAAATCCAGATTTGAGAATTAATGGTGCAGGGGATGGGATTCGAACCCATGAAGCACTAAGCACCGGAGCTTAAGTCCGGCCCCTTTGACCAACTCGGGTACCCCTGCAGCCTAACGAGCACCGACTTTCGATTTCAACCGAGCGGACGATAACGTGCAATAACCGACGCATCCACTACTCCAAACTCCCGAACTCTTTAACATCCCGGATGCGGCGCACAATCGTGCGAAATCGCAATCCCCACTCCTCTGTACGTCAAACTACACTGGTCTCACTGTCGTTGATATTATTGATGCTGATTCCCACTGGCTTCGATTTGGAACCATCAGAACTTCCCGATTACAAGAGATTCAATGCCTCAGAAAGCGCCCCCGACGCCAACTTGTACAAGTTATACTTCGTACAACCGGGTCAGAACCAGACTGCTGGGATGGACGGGCTGATCAGTACTCAGCCCCCCGAAGGGAACGAGGATCAGGAAGTGGCAAGCGCCTTGGATGACGATGTCCAATTTATGACAATTTCATTGATGTCATCGATGGATTTCTTTGGTAGGAAGTTCCATGCGAATGACTCATACTACATCCCAGTAGAACTATTCCTGAAGTCCGAAGGGTCACAGAATTCAAATGTCGATTGGACAGTTTCCATTATGACGTCAGAGAGAACTATCGGTTCCACAACTTACTCCGGTTCAGTCTGCTCCTCATCATTTGGCAGTAGTTGTGATTTTGATCATGAGATCATCGACGTAGGCATAGGAAATTCCGAATCCTTCCAAGTGGGGAAAAACGAGAGATTAATCATCAGGGTTAGGGCAAGCATGTCTGGATGCGACAGTAGCGACAGCCCTTTCGGCGGGTCTAGTTGTTCAGCAGATGTTGCATTCAACAACATCGACAACGAGCCAAACAAATTCTCCAAGATGGAGGCAAATGGGAACGCTCTGATGAATAGCATCATTGTAGTTCAGAGAGAAGGTGCAAACATTGCCGAGGGTTCTGAGATAGACTGGTACCCTAATGACATTGTCGAGGACCGGGAGATGCAGTTTTCCATAGATGCTATCAGTGCCTTTGGGAGAGCGGACATCTCCAGAGTCGACATACTCATGAGGGGCCCGGATGGGAACTATGAGGTCGATGAGAGAATCACTGGCGATATGGAGGATATCGAGGATTCCAGCACAGGAATATTTGGTAAATTCCTCTTTACCTACGATAGTGGACTTTCACCTGGTGAGTATACTGTATTTCTCAGGGTTCGGGATGTCGGTGGTAACGAAATAGAGATCGAGCATGAACCAATAGAGATGCATCAGTTTGGTGTTTCACTGAAGCATCGTTTCGACCGTTCAATAGAGTACTTCGCTCCCGGCAAGGTCACCCCAGTCCCCATGGTTCTAGTCCACAGGGGGGACTCCACCAAGTCGATGACCGTGGAACTGGAGGTTCTGACAAATCTAGGTAGCTCCTGGTTGGTTGAGTTCGATTCACCAGCAGGGTACGAGATGAGCTCCGGAGGCACAGTGATTAATCCAACTGTGACGCTCACAGCCCCAGATGATTTGACTGGGATGCCGAAGAAGATTGAGATTAGAGCAGTAGCCGAGGCGGATGTGGATGGGGTTATTTCGGTCGTCCATCAGGATACCCTCGTACTGAACGTGGAGAAGATTGACGTCTATCAACCTCCGGTAGTCTCAGTGTGGTCCGAGGATCACAAAATACCAATAGCGAATTCTTCCAGAGGTGAGGCTCTTGATTCGACCATTCCCAGATTCGCTGAATACGGTGAATTCAACCCGTTTATTTTGGAGATTTTCAATACCGGTTTCGATGCTGACACCTTTAGAATCGACATTCTGAAAAGATCCAAATCAATCTTCCAGTTGCACGATAATCTAACCGGCCAGAGGATTCTTCAAGATGAGGGGGACGGAACTTTCCACACCCCACTTCTGGAGAGGCACAGCACAAAGGTCCTGATTCTCGGAGTGAAGCCAAGCCTGGATAGGGAGGACGAGGATATTGGGGAGATTGAGATAGAAGTAATCAGCGGAGGCAATGCCTCAACCACAACTACTGTTTCATTCACAATTCAGAGGACATATGGGATTAGGGGTGAGGTCTCACAGGATTGTGACGGGACTCCCCTCGGACACATGAAGGTGGCACTATGCGCACCCGGTCAGGATAGGCCCGTATTGGACTTCAGAGCACGGTTGACCAATAGTGAGACGGATTTGGAAGCAGCATCGTGGTGGTTGCTTCAAAACCCCTCTACATTGAAGGAAAATACGGACAGGAACCCAGCATACGGGCAATGGGATTTCAGAATAACAAACTCTGATGGGGAGGCAGTCCCAAGGGTTTCCCTTGGTCCAGGGGACTTCACCGAGGTCTTCATCAGCGCAACTCTGACCAATCAAGTAGAGGTGGGGAACCACACCGTATATCTTAGGGTAGTCGAGGACATAGAGGAAGATGAACCAAGATATTTCGATCTCCCAATGACTTTTGAGATTGAAGCAGATCAACCGATGTTGGAGATAGTGCAGGTTTCCCAGAACACCAAACTTGCCCCTGGCAATGACTATTCCATCCAGATGAAGGTGAAGAATGAGGGCAACAGTCCGATGACCGTTCTTCTGGAAGCCGATGTAGATGAGACTGGTTGGGACGTGAGCATCGGTGGCCTTTCCGGGTCTCCCTTGATAGAAATTGAAGCCTTTGAAGAGGCAACCTTCACAGTCGAGGTTTCCGTTTCCAGTTCAGCAAACAATGGGGACTCAATCCCAATCACGGTTACTGCTACCCCTCTGGACACGGAGCAGAGCTTCTCAGAGTCTCTAACTGCCAAGTTCACCCTTACGGCTATTGTTGAGATCGGTTCGTTCGTAGATATTATCGTCAACGAAATGGCCCATCCCCGCCCAATCACCCTTGTTCTTATTTTGGTCAGTGTTCTATTGCTATTTGCCGGAATTCAGAGCAGGCTCAATAGGAGGAGGTGGGCAGCTCAGATGAGCATGTTGGAGTCACTCTCTGAAGATGAGGTAAAGGTCGAAGAAAACACCACTGAGATTCCCGCTCCTGTCACGGTTGAGGAAGAACACAGTGGACCAGACAGGTACGATGATGACGATGTCGAGCTATTGTAGTCTGCAAATGTACGAACGACGCTCCATTCTTCTTAAGACCCGGAGTTAGCGGCCTACAAAATGAGACTGGCATCCATGCAGTTAGCAACTTCAAATTACGAAGAATCTAGAACTATGGGAAAGAAGACCTCAGCCACATCTCTAGTATTCTTGCTTCTCATGACTGGGGCAGCCTCAATGCAGATATCCGTCTTCGAGGTTTCTGCTACTGTGAACGACCAGGATGCAGACGGACTCCCATATGGGATTGAGTTCCTGATCAACACCCAGCCTCAGGATTGGGACTCGGATAACGACGGCCTCCCCGATGGATGGGAATGGCAATATGGATTGGACCCGCTGTCATCATTGGGTGAAAACGGCTCCACGGGAGACCCTGACTCCGACGGCCTCACAAACCTGAACGAGTATCTTTTCGGAATCCCCTCGGGTTGGGATGAACCCTCAACTACAAACGTCTTGGACAATGGTGTTTGGTGGAATGGCACTATTCCCGTCTCAAACTGGGATGAGGAGAGTGCCATGCAAGTTATACAGGGTTCAGGGTCAGATGGCGCAGACGAGGACCCAGTAGGAAATATCTGCACTGATACGTTCGATAACGATCACGATGGAATGGTTGATTCTCATGATTCCGACTTTGATGGAGATGCCGATTGCAGCTCCAATGATGATGATGGGGACGGAATCGAAGACGAGGACCCCAATGGTTGGGATTCCGATGGCGATGGGATGCCAGATGGTTGGGAGGTAGCAAATGGACTCGATCCAACCTCAAACTCAAACCAAGATGGGACCTTTGGAGACCCTGACTCAGATGGACTATCGAACATTTACGAGTACGTCAACCCAGCATGGGGGACAAGGAATGGGACGACATTTCCACCTACTCAGTACTTCAGACCTGGCCCAATCAACATGACGATTACCGAGTCACCTTGCAATCCAGTACTTTCACTCGGTCCGGGTGGGTGTGGAATTTTTACTGCAGAGGTCGATGGAATAACCCAGACCGACCCTCAGAACAACGATACCGACGGAGACGGGCTGAATGACTCTATGGAGGCACTCGTCTTGCTCACCGACCCAACCTCGCCAGATACTGACTCGGACGGAATTCTCGATGGAATAGAATTCAACGGTTCTTACGGGGATCCCGCCCAGGGGTCTGACCCTAGGAGCAATAACACGGATGGAGATCATTTGGATGATGGTGACGAGGATCTGAACGGAAATGGTGTGATTGATCCTGGTGAGACTGATCCAACTAGAATCAACGACGAAGGCGATTTCGATGGAGATGGTCTACAAAATTGGGAGGAGAACAATTCCTGCACTCTATGGAACGTTTCCGATTCGGATGGGGGCGGGATAAGTGATGGTGACGAAGGATTCCCCGGACAGACCGACCCGTGCACATCCATTTTCGAACTCGTCTTCACAATCATCTTCTGGGACTCAGATGCTGATACGCTAACCATCAACTCCACTGAGGGGATTAATCCCAACCCTGTCGATTGGAGAGGAAACGCCCCGTTGGCCTACTTCGTGTCTTCCAATGGGTCGCGGACACCGTTCAGCTATGCCTCCTTGGAGGAACCATCATTCCTGAAGGGAGTGGATACAGAACCTCCAGCAGGAGCAACAACGATTTCATTTATCAACGGATCTTGGTGTTGGGACGCTTCTGCCAATGCTACTAATGACCCATGGTGTGATGATGACTACAAGGACACCGACGGCGATGGACTTGCAGACTGGGAGGAATTGACAGCAGCATGGGGCTACCTATCCGATCCTACCCTATATGATAGCGATGGAGATGGCGTAAATGACCTATCTGAAACTCTGAATCTAACAGACCCTAGAGAGCCATGTCACAACCTTCTGGATACCGATGGGGACGGCCTCAACAACTACTTCGAGAATACCACTGGGTGCTCAATGATTTTCGGCATCGGTGGTTTTGGCTTCGGTGGTAATTTCACGTCTGATGTTTGGTTCACTCTTTGGAACGTTGCAGATACTGACAATGGAGGGGTAGAGGATGGTCAGGAATATCTAGACGGGACAAATCCCCAGGACAATCCAGACGACGATATCAATCCTCTTGATACCGATGGGGATGGTATTCCCGATCTAATAGAGCAGGAGTTGGGAACTGACTGGCTTGACCCCGATTCTGATGGTGGCGGAATTCCCGATGGTGAAGAATGCCCAGAGGATTTCTGGGTTCTGGATTGTATCGGATCCCCAAGTGACCCCTTCAATCCAATTGACGATATACAGGAGAACGCACTGATGTTCACTGCCACAAATAGCTCCGAAGGCCTGGATCCAACTCTCAAACACTACTGGAGATGGCATACCTATGACTTCTACACAGGGGTATCATGGGGTGTGAATAGTACCCTTGTGGGCAATACCCAGGTTATCCCAGAATTCTCCACGGAACAAGGGGTTGCAGACCAGTCTTTCTGGAACCATTCAGGTCCACTGTCGTGGGAGATAATCTTCGATGAAGCCGGATACATCGGACCCGGTCAAGAACTAATTCAACCCTACAATGTTGTCAATTTCACAACCTGGGTGGATAATTCAGCAGGACTTAATTTCTCCAACTATACTCGTGACATAATCGTTGACAGTGCTGTCATTGAGGCCCTATACGTCAATGCTCCTGAGGTTATTTTGTCAGCTGCAATCAGAGATAATTCCACAGCCTTCGCTGATTCTGATTACGGAAAGGACCTACCTCAAGAATTCATGAACAATTCGGGCTTCGTTGCAAATCTTACCCAGGACGTTCTTGATCAGTCAGGGGCGATATCAGCTTGGGACAAGGTCACCGCAATTCAGAATTTCATAGTGAACGGAAATGACACAATCTCTTTCCTAAGAAATCACTACGGTTCTGGAAGAGTAAGCGACCTTGGAATTGATAGTGATGTCACTCATTGGATTCTAAACTCTTCCAGGGAAGGAGACTGTGATGAATTCACATCTGTCTTCGTTACGATGCTTAGGGTTGCGGGAATACCTGCACGCAAGGTCACCGGATTCGCGGGGGGATCGTGGGACGGCAAGGCATTCAATGTATATGGCAAAGACTTCACTAGATGGGCCGAGGTTCATTTGCAGACCAACCAGAACCAGGGAGAACTAGATCTCGGTTGGATCCCATTCGAAGCCTGCCCACCGATGTCCGAAGTTAGGGTTAACGTTGAGTCTTGGGGCCCAACTTCTGTTCAGAGGAACACAACTACATCAGAAACAATCTGGGTCGAAGGGACATTGGAGTTCGTAGAGAACGAGACTTTGGTGGAGAACATCTCACTCTCAATGTACCTTGTCGACCCCAATCAATCAGAACAGGTACCAGGGAGTGCAGCTATCCTAGAGCACCTTGTGTCCAATGTGTCAACCGATGAAAACGGCTCGTTCAATCTAACTGGTCTCCCACAACAAATAATTCAGCCAGGGTTCGGCTCCTTGGTAATTCTTACCACTGAGAGGGGATATGTCGGAACCCAGGGGATTTCCATGCCTTGGCAGGTCAATGTCACGGATGATGTTTCTATGACTATAACCAGTCCAACACCAATAGGGCAGCCTATGCTAGGAATTGGAGTAAACTCATCAATTACCGGGCAACTTTCTTGGGCTAATTCGCCTTTCTTGGATCCTTCAATTTTGGATGACCTGCAGGTCACTCTGAACTACTCTTCAGATGTAGACGGCGAGATTTCGATTGTTTCCGGGGTATCTGGAGGAGGTTACTACGAGTTCATTGTGCCAATCGACGAGTCAGAACCTCTCGGATTGATGGATGCCGCGATTTCATTCGATGGTTGGCATTTCGACGACCTGAACAATGCCACTCCCCCATCTTACCACGCGTTCCCGGGTTCCCTTCCCTTCATGATCAACATCACGCTTTCGCCTGACTTAACTGTGGAAATTCAGTCCCAGGGGCAGAATAACTCGATTTTGGAGATTGACAGCAATATCTACCTTAACGGAACGGTCCTCAGTAGGGGGCCATCCCCCACTCCGCTAAATGGGACATTGATTCTGGAGATGCGAAGGGCAGACCTCGCAGGTCCATTCCAAGAGTTGACCACTTGGTACCTCAATAATTCCTCTTGGGGCCCCAATCCCGGCGAATTCTCTATCGTTTGGCCATTCTCTGCCTCTGAAGTCCCCCTCCCAGCAGGGCCAGTCGATGTGCGCTTGCAGTTCGATTCAGATGACTTGAACTCGAATGATCAGGAACAATTTGTCGATAACTATGGAATACGTAGTTTCGTTGTTTTCGACTATGAACTGCCCTTCGCAATCAGAGGAAGGGAGTATGCTGTCGACGTTTTCCTTGAGGATCACACTGGCTCATCATTCGCCCCATTCGATGGCGATTACTTACTAATTTTCGATGGCGATAGCGTTTGGAACGAAACAGACCCCGATTCTGGACGGGTTACTCCCACATTCACCCCTTCTTTCACGATGACTCCTGGGGATTATGATTGGAACCTCAGTTATGGGGGCTCCACTTGGCTAAGCCCCAATTCTACGTCAGGGGTTCTAAGGGTTCGAGGCATGGGCAACGCTTCTGCCACCCTCTCTAATGATTGGTCTGTAAGGGGTTCAACAAACTGGGTCTCTGGATTCGCAAACGATATGGTACTGCAGAGTCAGATTTCTGGCAACAACACTTCCGTATTGGCACAACTTGTCTTGCCTTCTGAACTCCCTGCAACACCCGGTGGATTCCCGGCAGCCGGACCTACCTACAATATTGCAAATGGTTGGGTTGACGAAGCGACTGGTGCATACAACCTCTCATTCGAGATTCCACAGGGAGTCCCCTCGGGAGTTTATGAGCTCCATGTAACTTTGAGTTTCTCTGGTAATCCCCCAGAAGGGGGAAGCTACTACAACGCTGGAGATCCAACAATTATCGATTTGGGCGTACAGACCGAGTTTGTCGTCGAGACCGAGCCCCAATCTGCCATAGTTACTGCTGGAGAAGAATTACTACTCCAATCAACTGTTACAGATGTCGAGGATCAAGATGTGACACTTTCCGGTGTTTCTCTGGATCTATACTTCGACTGGGGTGGGCCATTGCAGATAATACTCCAATCCGGTACTACGGACTCAGAAGGAAAGGTATCCTTCGATCCAATTATTCCATCTACTGCCCCGCCTGGATTCTACGACATCAGGGTACACGCACCCGACGACCTTTCCGACACACTAACAACAACCGAAGCAGGGAGATGGCTTGGGAACGAAAGCTTCGTGAACCTAACAGTGCAAGTTGCTAGCTCCGTTGAGATTACCTCAATTCCTTCTCAGGTTACCGCACTGCAATCATTCAACTTAGTGGGCAATGTGATGGACTCAGCAGATGTCAATAGGACAGTAGACGGACCGGTTGGAATCAGCGTTTTCTTCCTAGATGAACCGGGAGAACTTCTGATTGATAATCAGACTACGAACATGACGGGGGCCTTCAATCTAACAGTCCCAACCGATGTTCTAGGAAACGGAGTCATCAGGGGAGACAGGACCGTGGTCGTTAGCGTAGTCAACGGCTCGACGCCATTCTATCTTACAGGAAATGGGGATGCCTCAATACTGGTGGTTGGTATATCCCAGTTCGTCGATTCTAACCCGTTCATAAACACCATTGTTGACAGGGGGGAATCAATCACTATCACAACTAGGCTGGTTGAGTACAGCAACAACGAGAACCCGCTTTCTGGTTTCGAAGTCTTGGCTCGCTTCCATGATACTTGGCTAGATTCCGGGATAACGGCCGCTGATGGCAGTGTAGCCTTCGATTTCGAAGTCCCTCATGACCATCCCCTCGGACTTGTGAATGTCACCTTCGTATTCAACGGGTCCGTTGATCTCCAACCGGCGGTGCAGATCCTGAATACCATCACAGTGAGATCTTCGGCCACCATGGCAATAGATCCGATCTCCGCGAACCCACTTCCAGGCGAATTCTTCAATGTCAGCGGTTCTCTGACATCGAGTAACGGATCAGGACTATCAGACGTTTCCGGTAACCCATTGAATCCAACATTGACTTTCTCTATCGACGGTGAATCTAGTACATTCACTGTTTCCCAGGTTACATTCAACGCCGATGGAACTTGGTCAGCGGAACTAAGGCTCGATCTTTCTTTCCCACGAGGTCCGCATGGATTGGATGTTTCTTTCACACCCCAGGTTACATACTTCACATCTGCATCTGGGTTTGCCACCTTCGATAGCAGAGGTTTTTCGGTTCTAACTATAGAAAGCCCCGATGATCTTGACCCCGATAACAGGACAATCAGGGGTGAAACTTTCGACATCTCTCTCTCCCTGATAGATAACGCAGGCGGACCCGTATCATCCGCGGCCATAGTGGTAAGAATTGACAATCTCACCGTATGGGGGGGCCTGTCTGATTCCAACGGCACCGCATCAGCATCAATACTGGTTAGGCCAGATCGGGGACCAGGGCCCATGGTGGTCACGGCAACATTCTCTGGAATCAATGGGACTATTGGCCTTCTAGGTGATGTGGCATGGACTAGGGTAGTCGTCCTAGCCCCCACAGAACTAGTCCTGAAGGAAGCATCCTCGCCATCCATTGCCGGCGGATCTGTAACTCTGATTGGCTCACTTCTGGATGAGAGGGGGCAGCTCCTGCAGGACGGTGGCAACTCTAGTGGAGGGCTGATTCACCTGTACATAGACGGTATCGACGTAGGGCCTTCCTACACTACTTTCTCCAACGCTACTACGGGACAGTGGTCCATAACATTCCTCATACCCTCGGATATGGATTTCGGCCCCCACACGGCTCGTGTGGATTTCCTTGGAGGATTTTCTTGGGTAGATCCAATGGGACAAGGCGACTCGCTCAATCCAGAATACTACTTGGGCTCCTCTGACTCAATGGCGTTCAATGTAACACAACCGACTCAAGTAGTGATATCTACTCCTCCTGCAGAGATTGACAGAACAGAGGTAGCAGTAGTAGAAGGGGTGCTAACAGACGGAGTCGGCAGGGCCATACCAAACAGAGACCTCGTCATGTCGGTAAATGGACTGGAAATAACCTCAATATCGGTGGACGGAAACGGGTCCTTCACAGGTTTCGTCCCCATTGCGCCAGATATGGATCTCGGGCCAATGGTAATCGGGATAGAGTTTGCAGGAGCGGATTTCCTGCTACCATCGGAATCATCTGTGGTATTCACCGTCTTCTCCCCAGTATTCCTCACAATTGACCCAATAGGCCCAATCGCAGTGGGGGATGTCATGCTAATTTCTGGTACTGCAAAGGACAACTTGGAGGATGGTTGGCTAGGGAGCCAAACAATTGAGGTATTCGTCGATGGCGTACTGGTTGGAATCACCAGCAGCCAGGAAAATGGAAATTGGTCCTTGGAGTGGACGATTCCAGATTCTATGGTCGTTGGCAACCATTCTATTTCTGCAATTTCTCCAGCACAAGGGTTCTTCCGGCAGGGAATAATTGATTCAAATTTCACAGTATCTTACCACACCACAATTTCACATCAGGTCGATCAGACGTATGTCACTAGGGGCGGGTATTGGAACTTCAGTGGACGACTTTTCGAATCTGACACCGGTTTCGAACAGGGACTTGAGGGTAGGGAGATTTCAGTATTACTTGATGGGGTCACTGTCGAATCGGTAGTCACAGAGGAGGGCGGATTCTTTTCCTACGGTCATAGGGTTCAATACGCATTGAGCAGAGGCTCTCATAACGTCTCATTCCAGTTCGAGGGCGAGTTCCTATATCTCTCAACAGAGGCCGTTTCCCAGGTCTTTGCCCTTTCGGACATCGTAGTCGAGGTACAGCCAATCACCAACACAATCATTCGAGGCGATGCCTCTCCCTCCAGCTCAATAATGATCCAGGGGCTCTTAAGGGAAGTAGGAGGGGAATCCGCAATCTTCTCCAACATTTCCATGAGTCTAACATGGGGGGAAACAAACCTGCCAATCACTGCCGGCCCATGGGACAATCCGAGCACCATGAACTTCCAGATAAGAGCAAAGGCCCAGGAATTCATGCACCCTGGTGAGAACATCATCACCATAGTGGTAGATTCCGACCAGTCTAGGTTCCTGAACGGAGTTTCAAAGGAAATCGAGATTCTGGTAATGATAGAGGTCGACTTCGTATTCTCAGAACTGGACCTCTCAAACGGCCAGAGGGTGATCAGAGGAACTGTAAACGCCACAGCCAGGGATACTGGTGCTCCATTGGAGGGGCTTTCTCTTACTGCCAGTTTGGTGAATGGCACCACCACTCACTTCTCGGTATCCAAGCTAACTGGGGAAGATGGCGTCTTCCTATACGAATTCAAGTCAATGTCCCCCCTCCCTGCCCTTTCAGAACAATCTCTCCCTCCTGAGGGATGGGGGATTCTAAGCGTGATGATTAGCTCGGACTCTGAATTCATCGATCCGGGAAGCCTAGCCCTACTCCCCTCCTCTGGTGTTTACATTACTTACGAGAAACAAGAGGGAGGCTCCATATTTGGCAGCGCATCCTTCGTTCTAGGTGCTCTGGCAATAGCAGCAATCGCAATCGCAATCGGAGCAATGGCATTCAATACGAAGAGAAAATCAACAATTAGGGAACTCGCCAAGGTCCTGGGACAGACTGTAGAGATGCTAGCATCTGGCGATGAATATCGCAGAGCTATCTTCCTGTGCTACGAGAACATGTGCTCTGTCCTCATGCGTCGAGGTTTCCTAAGAAGGAACTTCGAGACCGTAAGAGAGTTCGAGCACGCAATCCGTGAGGCCCTCCCAATCAGCGAGGCTTCATTGGTCGCATTGGATCGAATTTTCGAGGAGGCCAGGTACTCGAGTCACGTTCTGGGAGATAGTCACAGGGACAACGCACAACTAGCACTATCTTCAGTAATGCAGGAGATTGAGGCGATTCAAGACATACCGAAGAGGGATTTGCATATTGAGATAGATGAGTGAATCAATCCAGCTTGATAGAAATGAATTCACCCTCCCAAATTGCCTCTGAAATGCTCCTGCCCTCCGGTAGCCGGAATTTCCTGACCAATCCCCCAAGCCTCTCCGGAGAAATAACTCTGACAAGCTGGGAGTCATTTTCAACTGTAGTGTCGATGGCAAACTCACTCTTGTTGATATTTCTCAAGGGTAGTCTGATTTCAGACTCTGACCATTCTCCTCCAAACTCAGAGACAAACTCCCCCAAAGTGGAAACAGAATCACTCATGACTCTAGACTCAATGTCAGAGATCAGGGAGCCGTGAATCTCCATTACTTCGGAGAGGTGAGGCAACTCATCTAGGAATCTTCTGTGCATCGATTCCGCATCAGTATCAAGACCCAATTTCAAATCCGCCAGACCACCAGTCACCTCTATTCCTGCATCGGATTGGACATCAATCCTCGTCCACTCCATGCATTGTCCAGTTGTCCGACTCGCATGAACCCATTGTTGGTCAGATCTCGAAAAATGCCTTGACTCGTTCTGCAGTTCTCTCCGGTTTTGATGTCCGCATCTTCTGCATTGCAGGCATACAACTACTAACTCTTCTTTCTAGAAGCCTCTTCTCCAAGAGAACCACAATCGCCCTATCCTCCATTTTTCTGATTGGCCTCCCAAGGGCTTGTAATATGCTGTTCACAGCCGGTTGGAGGCTTGCATACTTCCATGCTCTATTCCTGTCATACTTCTTCGCATAATACTCTATCAGAGCATCTTGTCTGGCGCTTGGGGGTGGCAAAGGGAGGCCAACGCAAACAAGAGCGCTCAGGACATTTTCCGAGTAATCGACCCCTTCGGATAACTTCCCACTTAGAACACCGAAAAGAGCAGCGCCGCCCATTTGCTTGTGCTCATAGAGTTTAGAGATCAAACCCTCAACTCCGGTTTTGCTCATCCGTTGCTCTTCTCGGATTATTTTCTTCGGACTCCAACTATTCTCAAACTCGCTATGAATCCTATCCAGCATAGAATAACTAGGGGCAAAAATCGCAACATTCCCTTTAGTGTTATCAATTACCGACTTTACATGGCTAATTATTGAAGAAAAACAACCCTCTCTTTCCGTATACTTACTTGTCACATCACTTGCAATTAGTACTGGTCTATTGCCCAAAGGGAAACCAGAAGAGTACTCATTACACGAAGAACGAACGCTCGGAACTCCTAGTATCTCAGCGTACATTTCTGGAGGGAATAGAGTTCCAGACATCAATATCGAACCTAGGCAATTTTCGAAGATCGGTTCGCCAACAACACTGGGGTCTAGTAGATGACTGGTAACTCTCGGTTCATCTAGCAGTTCGTCGAACACTAAGGCCAACGCCGGACTTTTCCTGTATCTAATGCAGATCTCTAATATCTCGGCAAGTCTAGTGCAATCATTCTGTTCCTCTTCCTCTGAATCCTCATCTTCCTCAATTACGACAGATAACAATCTTGCAATCATCTTCCTCAGACGGGATATATCGTCCTCTGGGTCTTCTTCCAGAATCTCACCTATGGCCACCGAAACAACGTCTAGAAAATCCTGAGTAACTACTCTGACATCGTCTCCTTTCGTCTCTTTGTTCTCAGCCTTCTTTTCTTCAAACCATTTCCTCAGCCCTGAGTCATCCCTCAATGCTCTGACTTGCTTCTCCAGAGATTTAGCTTCCCTAAGTTGATTCGATTCAGGCATCTCCAACTCAGCCTCTCTTTTCTGCATGCTCTCTTTGTATTCTTCAACATCAGACAGGGCCCTTTGAAAGACCTTCTCAGTAACCCTCCTCTCTAGGCCGCTCCTAATTCGATCGGGAAGGTTATGCGCCTCATCGACGATGAGAATTGTATTTTCCAAATCTATTCCCATTACTGGTAGTGAAGCATCTCTGACGCTCTCCACGAAAACATGATTGTAGTCACAGACGATTACCCTGGTGTTTTTTGCCGCCTCTCTTGCTGTTGCCCATGCACATACGTCCGTTTTCTTCACCCTCCTTAGAACTTGATCAACATGTCTTGGTTCGGAATGTATGAACTCCTCTAAGTCAGCCCTCAGGAACCTTCTCTCCGACTCAGTTACTCCTATTTCGCAATTGCACTTTCCAGTGGACCTATCCACTACTTTGCACATTCCTTCTCTTCCAATGATGTCAACTACTTTCACCCTAGCGAAACCCGTTGGCAACCTCTTGTTGATTTCACGAATCGTATCAACAACTATCCTGTGTTGGGATTGCCTCCCGGTAAGGAACATAATTTTGGGAATTTCAGCGTTCTCACTTTGATTTGCTGCATTGAGTGCGGATGCCAATGCAGCAGCAGTTTTGCCAATTCCCGTGGGTGCTGCCGCAAGTAGAAATCCCTTATCTTTCAATGCTTCAATGCCATCAGCGATCATCCCTATTTGGGATTCTCTTGGGGACTCATGAGCGAAGAATAGACTGCTATCGACTATCCCTTCGCCAGACATGGAGACGTTGTGGGGAATTGACCGTCCATAAGTTTGCATCCTGAAAATTAGCATTCCATCTAGGAAGATTCGGGTTGCCCCGCACGCGTGGTGCGGGACGGTGTGTGTGTTGAGTGCTAACTCTGATCTGCTTTCCTAGGGGTCCGAGGTGCTTCGCTGGGGTCGTACCCCACTGCGTTGCTAAGCTTCTTCGCTCTACTTCTGATGTTCCTAAGTCCGTTACCGAATCTCCTGGCATCGTTTGATTGGTGGTTGGGGGAGCGGACACGCCGCTCCCCCGAGTTTTTTGTGTGCATCCCAACTTCGCCCATATCTCTCTCTCCTAAGCGTTTGAATCATCATCGTGTCTGAAGCGCAACTCGTCCATGCGCTTTCTCAGTAGGTCCACTACTGTGGCACCCTCGATCATCTCCTTGCGGATCATCTCCCTGGCAGATTGTCTTAGGACTACATCTGCCGGCTCGCCGACAATCTTGCAGTAATCTCTCAGCCTTACGGTCAAATCTGGACCTAGGTCCACTTCAACCCGGTCTCCCTTTCCAGGAAGTGGTGTGGAAAGCATCCTCCTAACTGCCTCCCTAATCACGTCGGACCTGTTTCTCATCCCATCGAAGCCCACTAGTCTGTCTAGTTCCAGAAGGTGGTCCTCTGGAATCCTTAGCGAGACCATTGGACTGTTGCCGGGCACCCTCTGTTCCTCCTGAGTCTACGAGAGACGCGTACAGGATATAATTGTATTGCAATTGAAATACAAATGAAATACAATAATTAGATTATGGAATCACTCACTTGACTACTCTAACGAGCGATTCAAGGCACATGGGCGTCTGGCATCGCATGGTGGAACTGTGAAAGTCATCAATGATGCAATACATGGCCAGTTCAAACTAGAGGGTGTTGCTCAGGATCTCCTTTCTACTCCCGAGATGAACAAACTAAGTCACATAAAGCAACTAGGTTTGGCACATTTGGTTTTTCCAGGCGCGCATCATACTAGATTCGAACATTCACTCGGTGCCTCCCACATCGCAGGCAGGATGGCAGCCTCACTTTCACTGGATGATATCGACGCGGATACTCTACGAGTAGCTGCAATGCTCCATGACGTGGGTCATGGCCCATACTCGCACACATTGGAGCATATTCTGGCTGAAAGAGGGGGAATGGACCACATGGAGGTGACGAAGGGAATCATCCTAGGCGAATATGATGTAATCGTGGAAGGAGAGGGGGAGTCAATAGACGAGAGGAGGGCAATTCCTGACATTTTGGAGGATAACGGACTAGATCCAAAGTTAGTATCCTCATTAATCACCGGCCCAGATGCAGCAGGAACTGAGAGATCTTTACTGAGTTGGACAGAGGGTCGAGAGGATTTCTCCGGCGAGGATAAGACATTAGCACAACTCGTCCATGGTCCAGTAGACTGCGACCAATTGGACTACTTGTTGAGGGACTCCCACTTCACGGGGGTAAGGCACGGAGTAGTTGATCACAACCGACTAATCGAATGCCTCCAGAGTCAGGGCGGAGACATTGTTGTCGAGCAGGGGGGGCTTTCTGCCCTAGAGGGGATGTTGGTGGCCAGGGGTCTAATGTACAGTGCAGTTTACTTCCACAGAGTCACAAGAGTGACCGAGGTCATGCTCTCCCGTGCTGTGGAGAGGGCAGGAGATGCTCTTCCAGAATCTATAGATCTCCAGAGAAGAGTCGATGCAGAGATTTGGGGGGCCCTAGACAAGGCCGGTGACTTCTCTAGAGATATGATTACAAGACTCAAGTATCGGAATTTACTCAAGGTTTGCCTAAGTCGTAGGAAGGATGATCTTAGCCCTGAGCAGATAGAGAAACTCGCATCAATAGCCAATAATTTGAGTGCTAGGAGAGAGATAGAGGATGACATAGCGTTCCGATCGGGCCTAGAACCAGGATATGTAGCAATAGATGTCCCAAGTGTAAAACTACTACTCTCGGAGCCAAGGATGGCTCAGGTCGATGTCAAGGTAGTTGGCGATGATGGCAAGACCAGATGGCTCAAGGAAGTGACTCCAATGGCGGAAGCCTTGAGGAAGAGACAAGTCAGTCAAGAGGCAGTATACGTGATGACTTTATCTGGAAATGAAAAAAGAGTGTCCGAAGTCGCTAATCAGATACTGTTCGAATAACACGCCCTTGCCTGATTGCTAACTTGGAACATTCAAAAGGGGAACATTAGCAGGGGCGCTCGCCCGTATCAGGGTAAAACATAGTCGTTGGTGACCAAATGGACAATGCCATAAAATCAGTTTACGAGACAGTGAAAGCAAGAGACCCGAACCAGCCAGAGTTCCATCAGGCCGTCGAAGAAGTACTCGACAGCCTCGGACCGGTGATTTCTGAGTACCCGGAGTACATCGACGTAGTCCATGGGATGGTTGAGCCTGAGAGGGTTATACAGTTCAGGGTACCATGGTACGATGACGAGGGAAAACTCCACGTGAACCGTGGTTTCAGGGTGCAGTTCAACAGTGCGATTGGCCCCTACAAAGGTGGACTTAGGTTCCACCCAAGCGTCAACCTTTCGATTCTGAAGTTCTTGGGATTCGAGCAGGTGTTCAAGAACAGCCTAACTGGTTTGCCAATGGGCGGTGGAAAGGGAGGTTCAGACTTCAACCCCAAGGGCAAGTCGGATTCAGAAGTAAAGAGGTTCTGCCAGTCATTCATGAGCGAACTATGGAGGCATATTGGCGCTGATCTCGATGTCCCGGCTGGAGATATTGGAGTGGGGGGAAGGGAGATCGGATACCTATTCGGAATGTACAGGAAGATGGCGAACGAGTTTACCGGTGTTCTAACTGGAAAGGGGCTATCGTACGGCGGCTCCCTAATCAGGCCAGAGGCGACGGGATACGGCTTAGTCTACTTCGCAAGGGAGATGCTTGCAACCAAGGGAATGTCGTTCGACGGGGCAACAGTCGCAATTAGCGGCTCTGGAAATGTAGCCCAGTTTGCCTGTGAGAAGGTGCTAGATCTCGGAGGCAAGCCAGTCACCATGTCAGACAGCAGTGGATACATATTCGACCCATCCGGAATAGATCGAGAGAAGCTTGCTTGGATGATGGATCTGAAGAACAACAGAAGGGGGCGAATTAAGGAATATGCGGATAACTTCGACGGGGTAGAGTACACAGAATCAAAGCCAGAGCCAAACCAAAACGAACTCTGGAGCACGAAGGTCGACGTCGCTCTTCCTTGCGCCACTCAGAACGAAATAAACGAGGCAGAGGCACAGATGCTAGTGGAGAGTGGAGTAATTGCAGTAGCCGAGGGGGCAAATATGCCATGCACACCAGAAGCAGTTGAGGTTTTCCTTGAGAACGGAATCCTCTTTGCACCAGGAAAGGCTAGCAATGCAGGAGGCGTTGCAACATCTGGTTTGGAGATGAGTCAGAATAGTCTTAGAATGAGCTGGACAAGGGAGGAGGTAGATCAAAAGCTCGAGGGCATCATGGTGAACATTCACAAGAATGCATTCGAGACGGCTGAGAAGTACGGCATGCCCGGAAACTACGTTGCCGGTGCAAATATCGCAGGTTTCCTGAAGGTCGCAGAGTCTACCACGGCTCAGGGAATACTCTGATACTACTCATCAAGGTCTTCTTCTCTTTCATTGTAGATTGAGAGTAGGAAGTAACCACCCACAGAAGCAGCTATCGCCAAGGCAATTAGAGCAGGAATTATTGTGGTATCTTCATCATCATCGACCATCGTCCAGTTGACGCTCTGACTATTCATCTCCCCTCCTCCGAAGGCAAACTCATCAACTAGTTGAGTGGGGGTTAGAATTCTGCAAGAGATAGAGTCCTCTCCTGGCACAGATACTCTCCAACTGAAAGAAATCGTCACTTGCTCCCCGGGGCCTATGACGGAATTGGGGAAAGATGGAGATATTTGAGCGGTTGTGTCAGTACTGACATCCTCACAATTTATCGCCAATGATGCTGCTACAGAACCCGAATTCGAGATTACAGCATCAACATTGACAGAATCGCCGACTGTGGCTTCGTTCAGCGACCCGTCTTCTCCCACAGAAAGACTATCCCAAATCACCATGGGAGTTCCGCTTTCCACCTTTACTTCAGAATCCCATGTAAGTTCGAATTGCCCCCCTCCATAGTCGCCTATTCCAGATTCCTCAGGATTCCATGCAGTTCTGTAGTCTGTAACGGTGACAATAGCTTGCTCTTTCCAGATCTCTTCTTCCTCCCAAGTGTTGTCTTCTGACCAACCTATCTCGATCACTCTCTCCCTTCCGCCATCGATAAATGAAATACCTATTTCGTTGCTGAAGTTTGAATAACTGGGGAATCTGTGCATTCCCGTAATTTCGTAGGTGACGAACATAGCGTCGAATGTTAGGCTCTGCCCGGCCAACCTCCTCTCCCACTTGTCGGTAAGTCCCCCCGTCCCTTCAACATCATCACCCCAGTTTATCGATGAAAAGGCCCTTGCTCTGATATCATGATCATCAGTACTGTTCGAGAATCTCGTATCTCCGGCCAGATGAATTTCTGCATCGTCGCTAGTCAGTAGGATTGGCCCAACCCTGTCAAGAGTCGTACCATTTATCTGAAGGATTCCCGATGTGGAAACCAGGCCTCCGAAGATGGAAGAAGAGTCTGCATGCATAGCTCCTTCAATTTCGATCGTGAAACCAGGCACCCCATTGACCATCATATTTCGATGTGAGAAATCTGCAGCATCTGCCCAGACCCTTTCTTGGCCATCTCTTTCAATACTTATTTCACTAAGTGAAATCGGATGGCAAAGAGGACCAGTCAAACCAACCCAAGTATCGACCGGTCCGTTTCCTAGAGGAACAAAGTCCTCGTTCCCACTTAGGTCCTTGGTTTCATTTCCAAAATGCGCAACTACTCCGTCGAGAGTGAACCCTTGAATCGGCCGCAGGTACATCCTAACATTCTGGTTAGAGGATGACGAAGCCAATACTGCAGATCTGTTACCTTCGTCACAATACCCGAATCCGGCTAATCCGGATGGGGGCTGGATTGCATTTAGCCTTGAATTTTCCATAGTCAACGAAGATGTTGGATCCACATAGATTCCGACACCATTGCCGATATCTACTTGCGAATTTTCGAAAGATAGTGAACCGCCATTCACAACTCTGACATTCTGAGACAGCGTCATATCGTCCGACCAAGTCATATTCGACTCGATGATGATGTCATCCCCCTCTGCTACGACATTACTCGGAATGATGGACACAGAGAACAATAGGATGAGGCACAACATAATCGGTTTTCTTCTATTCATGGTATCCCGTCTAGAGAGAGGGACATGAATATCACCCCTATGAGTCCAATCTTTACACAGATTTTTCGCATCCGAAATAGTGCGAAGGTTCATCCTCCTAATTTCACTGCCAGAGGCATGTCTTCGGATGCACTTCCCTGGGACGACCCCTTAATTGCGCCCTTTCTGGTACTCTGGCTATACCTTCCGGGATATCTTTCCAATACTGCAGCTATGCTCGGAGGAAAGTGGATCCCAGATCTAACGGGAATCCCTGTTTTCACCATAGATGGAGGTAGGGTGATGTCGGACGGGAATCGCGTATTGGGCGATGGAAAGACATGGAACGGGCTTATCGGAGGAACTTTTGGAGGCGGTCTATTGGGGGTTCTAACTCACGCCATTTCCAATGGAAACGCAATCGACTCGGCCCCATTTCTTGATTCTCTCTCTGCTTATGGGACGAATTCTTCCGAGATCTCTGATGCATGGTTCTACTTTGGTGGAGGCTCGGCAACCGCATTCACAATCGGGTGCACTCTTGGGTTTGGGTGCATGGTCGGTGACTCGGCCGGTTCCTTCGTAAAGCGTAGACTTGGACACAAGAGGGAGGGGAGCGTCAGCTCAAAGGCCCCACTGCTAGACACACTGCCCTTTGCAGCTTCAGCATTTGTCTTCGGCCAATTGTTACTCGACCCGTCAATTGTGGGTAGTTCAGATCTACTAATGGGTATGGTCATACTGCTCTTTGCAACCCCAATACTCCATAGGTCTTTCAACATCATAGGATATCGATTGGGACTCAAGTCAGTGCCCTACTAAGAAAAACCTCATTCAAACCCATTAACACATAAATAGCGAGCGCGAAAAATGTCTGGCATGGAAGTACTAGTGGTTGGTTCCGGTGGTAGGGAACATGCATTGGCAATTGGCCTTTCAAAGAGCAATTCTGTAACATCTGTCCACTGTACACCGGGCAATGCGGGTACGTCGATGGTGGCAACCAACCATAATGTACCCGTTTCCGATATCGAAGGAATAGTCAATCTAGCAATGGATCTGAGAGTTTCATTGGTTGTTGTGGGTCCAGAGGACCCTCTCGTGAATGGACTATCTGATAGGCTTAGACAGGAATCAATACCTAGTTTCGGACCTCATTCCGAGGGCGCCTTACTAGAAGGTTCGAAGACTCATGCAAAGACAGTCATGCAATCTCTAGGAATACCAACAGGTAGATTCGAGAGGATCGAAGAAGTTGACTTCATTGAGACGAGACTGGACTCATTTGAACCTCCATGGGTAATCAAGAGAGACGTGCTAGCAGGGGGGAAGGGAGTCACGGTCACTTCCTCTAGGGAAGAAGCAATTGAGGCAATGGTGAATGCGATTCAGACCGACGGCTTCGTCCTCATTGAAGAGTATCTTTCCGGAGAGGAGGCCTCAGTCCTAGTTATTATGGACGAGTCTGGTTATGTGATGCTTCCAGCCAGCCAGGATCACAAACGAGTTGGGGATAATGACGTAGGGCCAAACACAGGTGGAATGGGGGCATATGCACCAGCTCCAGTAGTAACACCATCGGTATTGGCTAGAACAAGGGAGGAGATAGTAGAACCTATGCATCACCATCTAAGAAACTCGAAGACGCCCTACCGTGGTTGCCTATACGTTGGCCTGATGGTCGATGAGAATGGAGCCCCCAGTGTCGTCGAGTTCAATGTGAGGCTGGGCGACCCAGAGGCGCAGGTCACGATCCCTCTGTTTCAGACGGATTTGGGCCTTGTTCTACTTGCAGCCGCGCAGGGAAAACTCTCAGATGTCGAAGTAGAATTCAAGAAAGTCCACGCCGCAACAGTGGTGCTTGCATCAGAGGGTTATCCCGGGAGTGTTATTTCAGACAGGGTGATCGAAGGATGGGATGCCACAATAGAGGAGGGGCAAGTTCTCGGCTTCGTCCACCTCGCCGGAGCAAATAGAAACGACTCCGGAGAATTAATTTCAACTGGGGGGAGGGTACTATCATCAACGGGCATTGCTCCTTCTCTAGGCGAGGCATTAGAGGCTGCATACCAGATAATTGAGGGCATAGATCTGGAAGGTTCCCACTACCGAGAAGACATCGGTTTTCGCGCACTTCCGTAAAGAAAATTACCTCCAATCTATGGGTTCTCTTTCCAATCCGTTCTACGAACGGTTAAAACAAGCGTTTTGGTCGGCGCGATGCTGAGTCATTGGCAAATAGGTCCGGTGGATGGGATGGAAAAGGAGAAAGACGCCCCTCAAGTCGCCCAATTCAACAACCTTGTTGCTCCAGTTGCCATCACTCTGGCACTACTTGGTTTGACTATCATCGTCTCTTCTCTGGAAGGAAGAGAAGTTGACGGAGACTTCATTTCTACAGCAATCTTAATCTCTCTATCAGTTCTTATTCCGGCTTGTATCGGCAGATCTTCTTCACTGGTCCCTCTTGATTCTGGAGCACTGCGTGTCGGCGCCATAACTCTCGCCGTCTCGCTAATCGGGATAATCGCAAATTTAGCGGACCCTGCAAACTTCAATCATTTGTTTCTCACCACTTTCGTATTAGTCGGATTCGCTTCAGCGGCATTGAACGAATTAGAACGATTCGAGGAGTCTGCATCAATTCTATCAATAGTTCTGGGGATGAGACTTGCGGCATTCTATGCTGGGGGCCTGATCATAGCTCAAAGCGAATCTCTTGCTGTAATAGACACAGTCAGGGAATCCATCGGTACTGCGTTCTTCTCATTCTGGCTCTCTTCAATATCGCTTGGTTTCCTAGTTCTAGTATTACTAAGGGGGACAATCGAGAATAGGGGCAAGGGGAGCTTTATGGCAAACCTTCCAAACATCAGGGAGAAACCAGAAGTGGGGATTTACTCATCCCTAGTTTTCGCTAGCTTCCTCGTCCCTCTAATCTGGATTGGCCAGATTGACTCCCTGCAGGATTTCTCACAACAAAACCACATTGGGGTGGCTTGGGCTTCTTTCTCTGCATTGGTAATTTTCACTCATGCCTTTTTCAGAGCAGAGGGATGGCACGTTTTGGGCGCGCTACTAGTGGTGAACTGGGCCCTCTACACAATTGGCCATATTCATGAGATCGGAAACGAACTTCCATCATTATTCTCAGAGGATGGATTTATTGCCTCATTCACGTGGTTCTTCCTATGGTTCTGGATGAACTTCTTCGCCATATTCTTCGCTTCCAGAGGGGTTTTCGGAGATATCGCACCCAGAAGGGAGAGGAGTGGCTTCAGAGTCTGGTGGGATGGAAACTCCTACGCATTGATGGTCTCTCTTGCCTTCTTAATTGCTCTCGTAGTTAGAACCGCATGGAACGTAATTCCAGCAATGAATGCGAACGGAACCGGCCTTTGGGACATGACGGGCGGTTCTGATCCATGGTACATGAAGAGAGTAGTTGACTACGTTATTGCTGAGAGGAGCCATCTGATTTTCGATCATGATAGGGCTTACCCTACTGGCGGCATTAATCCAAGGCCACCACTCTTCTCTTGGTCCCTGGCCTTGGGTGGTTTGTCCTTATCATGGATTCTTGAGATTCCAGCCGACCAAGCAGTTTGGTGGTCTATGGCTGCTCTTCCAGCAATATACGGGGCCCTCATAGTTCTTCCAATCGCAGGGATCGCCTCACGCGCTCATAGCAAGAGGGCCGGCATAATTGCAGCTTGGCTAATCGCCCTAATGCCGGGACACATGAGTCGATCGACATTCGCAATGTCAGATCACGACTCCTTTGCAATGCTATTCCTGGCAATTGCATTCTATTACTGGATAAGGGCAATTGAGAAGATTGATCACAATAAGCTCTTCAAGTCAACTAGTACAAATCCACTTTACATTATTGCCGGGATGAGGGAGACCTGGAAGAGGAATCCGTCATTGATGGCTAATGCATCAATGGCTGGAATTGCCTTCTCAATCATGGCTCTTGGTTGGAAAGGATTCGTATATGGCCCGGGAATCCTGTTCCTGGCTTATTCGTTCCAAGTTGCAATTAACATTTTCAAAGGCAGGGATAGCATACAATTCACCTCTGCCGCACTTCAGATGATGCTAGTCGCAATTCTCGTACCGGCTCCATTCTACGCATGGCCAGGAATGAACCTTCTTTTCGCACCCAGTGGGATGCAACCAATGTTCTACATTATCGGGTTCACGTTCGCCATGGGGTGGGTATCTAGCTCTTTCAGGGACAAGCCTTGGCTATTGGTAGTACTAGGGGGTAGCGCATTATTTGGCTCGATCCTCGCTTTGCTATACATACTCCAGGTTAGGGATCTGTTCAACGGATGGGACATACTCTTCACCGGCGGTTTCTACTTCTCCAAGAACAAGATTTTCGGAACAATTGGGGAGGCACAAGCTCCCGAGCGAGGGGTTCTTTTCGCATCCTATGGGCCCATCGTGGCTTTAATCGCTATAGGTTGCGCATTCTTGCTATTGTGGAGGGGTAGCAGGAAGAACAAGTCAGAACTTACCCTACTAGGACTTTGGACCATTATCGCGACATACATGGCATGGTCAGCCGGGCGTTTCATCATCAACGCAACTCCCGTAATGGCAGTAGTAGGGGGAATGGGAATCTCCATGCTATGGGGTTCTGCAAGTTTGCCATCTTTCACAAAGGTATGGCGGAACTCAGGAATCGGGACTCCAAGGACTCGTTTCAAGTCTCTTTGGCCAGCCTCCAAGGCCCGCCCAGGAGTTCCAGCAATGGTCATGGTTTTGCTTCTGATTACATCTCAACACGCGACTTATGGGATCGATGCCGGAATTCCAAGGGGCGACCAATCCGCAAGTGAAATCGATCAGAGTCTTTACGATATTGTCCCAGACATAATGAGGCAGGACTTGTTAGGTCTGTTTTCAATCATGAATAGCGATGCTTACGACCAAAGTGACTCTGGACTTTGGTACATGGGCACCTTCGGCCCAAGTTTCAATTCACCAGGGTGGAATGATGCTTACGATTGGCTCTCAAAGCAGGATAGCGAAACTCCATTCAGCGATCGACCGGCCTTCGTCTCCTGGTGGGATTATGGTTTCCAGGCCCTAGCCTCCGGGCAGCATCCCACTGTTGCAGATAACTTCCAATCCGGGATTCCAAACAGCGGGGCAATGCTACTATCAGGAGGTCAGGAAGACACACTTTCGTTATTCATAACAACCTTGGCGATGGGGGACAAGAGCATCAATGGGCAACTCGGTGAATCATTCCTAAACGTCCTAGGGGAGCACATGTCCGAGGAACAGGTCAAAGAGTTTGAGGCCATTACTTCCAACAACAACAAGGAGTTTGTAAAAGACCGTTTGATGGCTGTAGTTGCCGAGTATGGGGATGCAGAATTACTCATGGGGAATCCTCTGGACAGCAACGGCCTAACATGCACCGAATCTTGTTTGGATACCTATGTTGTATTGGTAAACGGAGAACAATTCGGCGAATCAACCACCAATGCATCCGAAGCAATGTCTCTATTCGACCAAGCTCGAGGATCGTCATCCGCGTTCGAATTGGCAGAATTTGATGACGCCAGTCACTATGATCTGGCAGGATACCGATATACCAGAGACATCATTGATGACTACGAAGATCTCTCTACAGCACTCCACAGGACCAATGCCAGGTTCGGATTGGCCCGTGCATTCCTAATCACTGCTTTCGCCCTAGAGGATCTTGTTCAGATATACGATGGAATCTCTTCAATTGACTCGTACGAGGTCTCAGATTATGATGAGTCGCATGGGACCACCACTACTAGGAACCACGAGATTCGATACTTTGCCGTAGATAATCGATTATATCCTCTTGGAGGCAAGTACTACCAGGACTACAAAGACTATCACAGGGGTCAAACTACTGGAATATTCCATGCTCCAACTCATCTTTCAGGACTCGATATAAATTCCTACATAACAACAACTTACGAAACAAATCAGGGCCCTATGTCTTCCGATGAGTTCCAAAGCAGGTATTTGGAGGATTTGAAGGCCCAGGCTTCAGGAGCATCCACCGGGGAGGACATGATTCAGATGACGGACATGGACTATCAGCATCTGGATAGCTTCTTCGACACGATGATCGCAAGGACATATGTCGGCTATGGAACTTCCACGCTGGGCCTTCCGTCGATAAGTGGTCAGGTAGGAGATGCTGACACCCCTTCAACTTGGATTGCTCCATCTTCCCTCACTGGGACGCCCGGGAGCTATCTGCAGGGAGCAATGGCACTCCCCGGAGCAATGATGAACCACTTCGTATTATCCAATTGGTATGATCCGACAAACGGAACTTCATGCGAAGAAATTCAGATTACTGGTTCTGCAACAACCGTGGCTGGAAATTCTCAATTGTCTGACGTCTCACTTTATTCAGCGGATAGCCTATCTTCCGGATGGTCCCAGATTAAATCTGGCGGTCCTTGGAAGATGACCCAAGTAGAAGACGGAGTTATCCCAATTAACGCCTTAACTAGCAATTACGACTCCGAAGAAGAGACCCTCTCAATCAGTTCAGACGCCGAATCTTCTGCTAATGATACCGAATTCACACTAACAGGAAAGGTGGATTGGAGGTGCGGCACAATTTATGATTCCAACAGGAATGTAAAGATTCTGAAATACTACAGCGGTGCATCTCTACAGGGCACTGTCACACTAGAGGGAGTAGGACCAGTTCCCAATGCAAGGATCCTGATTGAGAGGGATGCTTTCAGTGGAGAAGAATCCCCAGATGGGGATGGCAATGTTGTCGACAACGACTCCCGAACATTTTGGATTCCCATCGGCAGTACCCAAGCAGACGAAGACGGCCACTTCTCTTTCTCCGCCCCCGCTGGAAAGATACGTGTCTCTGCCTTTACAGGAGATCCAGATTTGGATGCAGGCAGAACATCCCTGCTATCGGGATCAGCCAACCAAATGTCTGAACTCTTCTGCAACGGAGACGAACAATGGAATCCTTATGCGGTTGATTGCCTCCCTAAGGCAGGTTCTAGAACAGTCAACCCAGTAACTGGAATTCTAGGTGGTGTCTACGGATCAACATGGCTCTCTGACACTATAGTCAACATTTCTGGCTCAGACGGTCACAGCAACGGTGAATCAGTCATTGAGGCACCAATATCGGTTTCTCCGTCAACGGCTTCTGGGATTCTTTCTTGGTCGGGAGAGCTCGACTTTGACGGAGAACCAGTTATTTCTGCCAACATAGTTCTAACTCCCTCATCAGATGAAGTAGTAATCCAGCCTTATGAGGTCATGACTTCTGATGGGAGCATGGTCGGAGAGGACTTGAGATTCTCTGGAACGGGCGAGGTAACATTCCTAGGAGAAGGGACAATGGAGAGCATGGGGGCAGTGTCTGTTCAAGACTTCACCGGCACCCATACACAAGCTGTATTCGACAACCATAGCATTACTGGCGAGGGGCAATTCTCCGGAAAGGGCACAATTGATGGCACACTATCGGGTGATTTCCCCGATTGCACTGGAGACTCCGTCCCCGAAGATAATGACGCATGTATCAACGAAGACGGCCACTATTTGTTGGATGGTATAGCAAATGGAACTGGAAAATTCACATCCGAGGGAGTCAGTGAATTTACCAGGGAACTATTTCAGGCCACATTCATCGGTTCGGGTAACTTCGCCACATCTACTTCAGGGGGACTTTCCACCTTTGGAACAATCAATGGGACTGGCATATTCTCTGGGCACGGGACATTTAGTGGGCCCATGGTCAGGCCAGGTTCATTCCACATCGTCGACGCTCTCCCAGGGGAGTACGTAGTTTCAGTGGATTTCGGAACCGGGGATCCCGTGGAGCTCGCGGAACCATTTGTGATTCCTCTGTCTTCTTCAGAGATTCAGACTCCGGTAACTATCACAGGAGGGGCGGTCAAGGGCACTGTCTCGATTTTCACAGGCAGGCCATTGTCTAGCGAGGTTTCGATTTTCTCAATCAATGGCACCAGTGATGATTCTAATGAAGAGTGCCAGGGCGTCATAACTCAACCATGCTTCGCAATTCCCGACGACAGCGGATCCTTCGAGATCGGACCAATAGTTCCTGGTTCATACCTAGCAGAGGTAGATATCGATGACGATGGCTTCCCAGAGATATCCCAGGCATTCACATTCGAATCCGGATTAGTAACTCTAGTTTCGTTCCCCTCTGAAGTTCCCAAAACTTCCGACATCACATTCACTCTTTCCGATGACGGAACCAGTGTTGATGGCCTTCAGTTGCAATTCATCCCAGAGGACACATCAAGAAAATCTGTCACAGCAGTGTTTGACAACGAATCAAAGACTTACCATGCAGAATTGAATCCCGGTATTTGGATACTCAATTACACTCTCAGCGATGAGAAGCAACTGTGGCAGCGTATATCTGTCGGAGATGTCGATTTAACCGACTCTTTCGAGTTCTTGGTTAGCCAGGTAGTGAGCGGAATTGTGATTGACAAACCAGCTAAGGGAGATGAAAACCCCGATCCATTGTCCAGAGTGACAAATCAGGAGGTCTTGTTCCAATGGGATGGCTTCACCCTCAAATCCACAACAGACTCATTCGGGGAATTCAGCGTCATCCTTCCTCAACAAGCATTTGTCCAAGCCACTGTGGAGAGGATGGTCGGAGCGGGGGGCTTCTTCTCAAACGGTACCAGTTTCCAAGTGACCGATTCGATGGAAAATATCACAATCGAACTTACTGATTCAACCATGGTTCTTGGGGAAGTAAGCCTCAATCGAGAAGGAAACACGTACAATCAAGGATTCTCTGGATGGACTCCTGTTTTCGCCAAAGCGAACAACTTGGATGGGGCAACTGACGCCGTTTGGAGGGAAGAGGTGGATGACCTAGGAAGATTCGACATGCTCCTGCCTCTTGGAAACTGGTCTTTCACTTTGGATGCAGGCAATGAAATGGCTACCAATTCTGTTGTCAAGGAAGTCAACACCTCATCAGAACCTTTGGTCGAGCTTCTTGTTCTCCCGACCAATAGTACCGTTGAGATTGATTTCTTCATCGATCATGAAGGAGATAACAATGCATCCAACGGCACCCCAGTTTCCTATCCGTTCGAAATTATGCCCCTGACGCCCAATGGTGCTGGCTACACCGTATCAAGAGATGGCCCCGAGTGGACTCAGACAGGATTGGCAGAAATATCGCTTGAACCAGGCAGGTATAGAATAAAGGTTGAGAGGGCTAACTCCTCTGCAGACGAACCCTTCGACACTCTGTATGACACAAACGAGATCTTTGAAGTTGAGGTGGGCTCCTCTTCAACGGTCAAGCGATCTGTAGGATTCGAGCCAAGATGGTTGGTCAACATAACGCTAAGGAATGAGAGCGGCCAATTGCTTGAAAACCACGTGGTAAAACTTGAGAACGTAGTAAATGGGTGGATCCAAACCTTCACAACCAACGAAGATGGGATGCTCGTTGAGTACATTGAAGAGGGGGATTGGATCGTAATTGTAGACGAGTTTGAGACCAACCCCGGGGTGTACGAGGGATTACGAAGGGCAATATCCACTTCTCAATCAACAGCAGGTTCCAGCTTGAACTTCCAGACAGCCGAACTTGCCTCAGTGACCGTTAATCTTCAATCAACATCCGATATTGCAGGTCCCGAATTGATCGAAATCACTATTTCTTCAGAGGAAGGTCTTGGATCATTTGTTAGTTCAATCGGGGGATACGAACAACCACTAGAAATTAGGCTTGTTCCCGGGATGTGGAATGTCGGGATTAACCAGACCAACCAAGATGGGGTAAGGACACTTTTGGAGAACACTTCGTTGGTTGAATCCGGTGTGACCGTGGGGCCAGATCACCAAGTTCTTCTGACTGTGCAGAAGCTTGTCAGCCTCTCTGGAAAGGTATTCTGGGACCTCGATGACGATGGTTCTCCAGGTTTCTCAGAGGGTCTTTCAAATGCCTCAGTAAACATAACAGGGGACTCGGACTCACCGACTCATCATCTAGTTACAGATGATGGCGGAGTATGGTCAGCATTCCTTCCCATACAAAGCTCATGGAATATCACGGTGGAGAGGGATGGCTTCGACACACAAAACAAAACAGTCGAAATTGGAGAAACATCGATCACCGAGAATATCGAGATATCAGCCGGCGAGGTTGAAATCTCTGGCACCATCTCGTATGTTGACGAGTCCTGTATTTCTAGCGGCGAGTGGCAAGTTCAGATGATCCCTTCTCACGGAATCTCTAGAGAACGTGTAACAGTATCTGGAAATTCCTTGGGAGATTGGTCAGTCACGATCCAACCGGGCAGTTGGGTGGCTATGGCAACATCAACATCCACCGCATCCGAATGCATTGACCTGATCTCGATCGAGCCCCTCGAGGTCGGGGTCGATGGGGGTTCGGTAGAATCAGAACTCACAGTAGGAGGTACTCTGAGGCTTGAGACCAGTTGGTTGGGCTTCGATGGCAGTTCCCATAATCTTACCGAGATTGATGACTATGACCTAGTAATAGAATACGGCCCAATGTCATGGTCCGAGGAACTAGGAAGCGATGGCATACTGAATCTATTAGTATTGCCCGGAACGGTACAAACCTCCAGTAGTTTCGAATTGGATGAGGGTGTCAGAAACGTCTCCTACTCCGGTGGAAAGGGCATTTCCATCAGAGCCGGGCAGGTTAGCCCATTGAACACCCTGAGCATCGATAGGGTCTCCAAGCAGAGCGTCACTACCACGATTCAAGGGGAAGATAGAGTGGAAGTTCAGGAGATTGATCCTACTTGTACCAACGACGATGACGGTGACGGCGTAATTAATGGCGAAGACGCATTCCCTAACGACTCGACAGAAACCTTGGACACCGACAATGACGGAGTAGGGGACAATAAAGACAACGACGATGATGGCGATGGCTTCCTTGACGACGAAGATGACTTGCCCTTGGGACAAGGATTGTCTACAAACTCGGCAGCAGCGGGATGCAAATACCAAAACGCTGAGTTCAACATCTCGATTGAATACGACGGACACAACTCCTTCGACGAATATACCGTCGTTGGTACAGTTCCCGGCGCCGATGGGCTGGATTGGAATGTCCAGTTCCAGAATTCATCTGGAGCATGGCTGGACTCCACAACATTCGACTTGGGATTGGCAGGTTCAGACCTAACTGAGCAAATCAGCGTCCGTGTGACTGCTGCTAATGTCGGCGTTTCACATCACTTCCCAGATGGTCACATGGTATTGGTCAAGATATCAACCGATCAGGGATACTCGACCCAAGTAGAATTTAGGGTGGACGTTCCAGAATATAATGGACTCGAAATCAATGAACCCGAAAACCTCTACTTCAGTGGGGATGAAACAGCCGTGACTATCGAGATTCCATTCAAGAACAATGGTAACTCTGACGAGTTGTTCTACTTCGAATTCGACAGTTCAGACTACTGGCAATTTGCCGGCCCAACGACCCAACCCGCATCTCCATTCTCCGATGGTACTGCTACCTTCACGCTAGTGAGGCCCTCTGAACCAGAACTTCCTTCGGCTTACACCGAGGAAATCACATTCACGGTTTCAGACCAGGATAACAATACATACTCGGGCTCAACAGTGATGAAGATGGACTCCCCTGTTCTCTCAATAGTTGGAGATACTGCTAGGATCCTCGGAGGAAACGGATTCGCTTCATTCGGCCAAATAGAGAGCTATTCAGTCAATATCTCCAATAGCGGCAATGTCGGAGCAGAAACAGTCAACTTAGTAGCAACTCTATGCTCTGATATTAGATGTGTAAACGAGATGGGGGTCAACTCAACATCTAGCGGCTCAGTCGAAGCAATGAGTGAGTCGACCTTCTACCTAACTATGGACTACACACAGTTCACTGAGTCCAAGAAGTACTACATCATCTTCTCAATTGAGGGCGAATTGTTAGATGAAGAGACACAGCCTTGCGACTCAGTGAGGTCAGAAGGAAAGGCATCCTGTGTCTTTGAGGCCCAGTTGTGGACCAGCTCCGAGGAGAATGACGATCTAAAGTACCTAGCATACGCATTCCTGATAATGCTGATTGCAGCAATCCTGTACTTTACCAGAAGACCAGGTAGACGAGTCAGCGCCCCGTTCTAATACTACATGCCATAGCGCACAATGGGGCCAAATATGCGTGGAATCTCGCGTCTTGAATTGATGCCTGAGCCCGAAGAACCCAGTCTGCTTACCGCCGTCGACAGTGATGCTCCAGGATATCCAGGAGAAGCTTACGGAATTAGTGACGAAGAGGCTAGGGGCCTTAGGAGGACGATGGGGGCAATAATGCGATTCCTATGGCCTTGGGGGGCTGTTGGATTCTCCGCAATAGTGATCTCTGTCTTGCTTCTTTATCCCTCGATATATTCACTTATTGGGGAGGTTTTTGATTCGGAGTGGGCCTTTGAGGATAGCGGCATTAGAGATCTACAGGAATCTGGAAGCCTTGGCGAAGGCGTCAGGGTTTGTATGGTTGACACCGGAATAGACGTCTCCCACCCAGACCTATCGCACCTAACAGTATCAGGTTTCCGTGATTTCTATAGCGAAAAAGACTCACCCATCAGGGACATAGGAACGAATAGTCATGGCACTTTGATGGCTGGTCTTCTTGCTGCAAATGGCTCATTCACAGGTGCAGCACCGGGAGTTGAACTCTCGATTGCTATTTCTCTCGGACCAGATGGAAAGTCTGCTAATGAGAGGATGGTTTCCCAGGCGATTAGGTGGTGCCGCATTTCTCAGAACTCTGACATTATTTCCCTAAGCCTAGGAACAGCTCCCGGATCCAGCTTTTCAGCATCATCTGACACCATAGATGCTGTCAGAGAAGCGTTGGATGACGGCATATTCGTAATCGCAGCAGCCGGAAACCGTGACCCAAAACAGAACATCTCTGACGTTTCTTCTCCCGCTAGCCTATCCGGGGTGATTGCAGTTGGGGCACATGATAGAAATGGGGAGCCGTGGGTTGAAAGTGCCGAAGGATCACAATTCGACCCAGAAACAGGCGTGGAACGAATATTCCCTAATCAGAAACCAGAGATAAGCGCCCCCGGTGTCGACCTATGGTCCTGCAGAGATAGCGATAGAGACCCGCCATATGCATTTTCAACAGGAACCAGCGATTCTACCGTATTGGTGACCGGTGCTCTTGCACTGATACTCTCAACTTATAGGGAGCAGATAGGGGGGGAGGACGGAATAATCGACCAACATGAAATGGACCTAGTCAAGGTCGCGCTTGCAAACTCGGCAAGAACAGATGAGGGCCAATCCGAGAATCACGACCCGAAGAAAGGATACGGCCTCCTTGATGCCAAAGAGTGGTCAAGGCAAGTAGAAATTGAATTCGGAATTATCCAATAAAACACACGAATCGAAGATAATCGATGAAACCACTTGGCCCTATGGTTAAATTGTCTAGATGTAGTCCGATGCATTATGGCGCGGGAAGAAAAATTGAGGTCATTCTCTTTAACAGGACTATTCTTGTTGAGCATATTACTTTCATTGGCCCTGCCAGCAGGTACTGTCACTGCCTCAAACGAGACAACAATGGGGACAATTACCGGTACTGAGACTTGGGCCGGGGTACACACTCTGACCGGAGATGTCACAATAGCCCCTGGTGCAAAATTAATCATTAATCCGGGTGCGACCATTGAGTTCCCGAACGGCACTCACCTAGACGTACGAGGAAGCCTATGCGCAGGCGTATCTTCGTGTGGCGCTTCTTCTAACGCAGGCCCTGCAATGCGAATAACCCTCAGTTGGAGTGAACCCGCGAATTCGAGTGCAATTGGGGAATGCTATGGCATGAGTTCTGGTAACCAAGAGATTTGGATAGATGATCCTTCATGCAGCGAGGGGGTGCTCATGAGAAGTTCGATAGATCTTTCTGAAACCGGACTCAGATATGTTACATTCGACAGTGCATGGGGGATTCCTCAATATGTCTCAGCAGTAGGTGAATTCAGATACGGAGCACTAGTCTTAGACGGTGCAAGCCCCACACTTACCGAACTTTCTTTCAATCAGATTAACACTTCCAGTGTTCTGACAACCAACCTTGCCCAACCAACCTTCAATGGGGGTGAATTCACAGTAGGAGTAGATGCGAGCAAGAGCATCGTCGGAGCAGCACTACAGATTTACTCCTCCGGATCCTCAGTGAGCCCGTTCACTCTCTCTGACATTTCACTAACAGGGACTGAGAACGGCTGCGGGCAGAGAGATGGCGGCCGAGCCACTATTTGGGCCCAGGACTCATTCATCGAAATTGACAACGCCCAAATCACCTCAGGTGACTACGGCATAGGGCTTTTCACATCAGCCGGAACTGTGACAAACTCAGTAATCAACGTGAACTGCAATGGAATCGACCTAAATGCGAAGAAAGCCGTGGGCGGAGCAAATTTTGGCTTCGAAATCTCGGATAATGAAATTTCAACGGTAGAGGGTGCAGGGGTGTATTCCGCTAGTGGTGCCCTACTAACTCTAAGGGGAAACGACATTGGAGGGGCCGCGGGTGGTTCGGGAATTGTAGTCCGCGATAGCGTAGCACACATTCACGAAAATGAGATTGGGCCGGTAGATGGGTACTTTGGACTATGGCTTCGAGGTTCATACGACGTCATCGCCGAGAATAACTCAATTTTTGATACTACATTGACTCCAGTTGTGGCCGGTGACTACTCATACGCAATTCAAGCAGCATCGAGACTATACATGGCAAACAACACAATATCATATGACGGAACCGGTACTTGCCAAAGTGAAACCAATTGGGACGGCCAGTTCACATGCCCAGTGTTGCATGCATATGTGACCGGCGTTACGATGTATGACAACATCATCACTGCAGGGGGTACGGCCGATGGAATTAGGGCAGTGGGCTCTCTTTTGGATATTCAGAGGAACTCATTCGACGTGCAGAAGACAGGGGCCGTGATTAAGAATTTCGACAGCGGATATGCAGAATCACAGCAATTCGGATCACTAGCTTATTTCTCTGAAAACGATTGGAACCAAGCCGAGACAGTATACAACGTGACAAAAAGCTCCGTCACTGCCCAATCAGAGTACATACCATCCCCACCCAGCGGAGAATTCCCCGTCAGGCTATCGTGGCCAGATCAGGAGGCATGGCCAGACAATGAATTCCAGGGGGCGATTATCCCAACGCCAGTTAAGGACTGCAACAATTGCCAGAACATGACGCCGAGAAACTTCCCATTGGGCGTTAGTATGGACAATAACTCAACAGTGTTCACATTTGCAGATTTGACAAACTTGGACCTATCAAAGGTCAAGATTGCAACACAACCAACACACTTCGCAGTACAGGTCAGCAGAGCCGAACTAGTTAGATTCCAGACACTAATTGGCGGAGAAAAGGTAAGCGATGCGTTGGTCATTGTAGAGGATGCACTAGGCAACGACCTATACCGAATCAATTCTGGAGGTGATGGATTTACTCCTTGGGTGGCCCTCCCATCTAACTTCCACTTAGACTTCAGGGGCCTGGGGGGCGGGGATAACCCAGATGGTTTCGCTGATGACGAGTACGAAGACTCTTGTTCTGACGGCATAGACAACGATGGTGATCTCACTATAGATACTGCAGACTCCAGTTGTGATTATTCCGCTGGAACCAGGGAACTGTCACTTTACAGATATACCGCCTATAGATTTGGGTATGGGTATTACTCTGGACAATTCACCCTCGAGGAGAACTCTCTCGAGGAGACCGCACACCTTGAGAATGAAGCTCCAACAGTAAAAGTAACCGAGAATGACGGACACTCATTTAGAAGGGTTGTCAACATCACTGGAAGCGCTCACGATGGAACGTTGGCCAACAGTTACCAAACTGACGAGAGGGCCCAATGGGACCAAGGCGGGTATGTTCATTCGGTACAAGTAAGAAATCCATTCACCGGATCTTGGGAGGATGCGGAATACGCAATCGATACAAGCGGTGCAGACCTGGGAGAGGTAACACGCTTCAACAGGCCCTTCAGCTCTTGGTACTATAGTATCGACATGACAGGTCTTGCGGGCGAAGGCGATTACACATTCGAATTCAGGGCATTTGATGGGATTGATTACAGTCCCGTGATTTCGCGAACAATCAAACTCAATACCCAAGCGCCTAGCATTTTCGTCACAACTCCAAGCTCTTTCTCATCCCACGATGAAGGATCTGTGGTTTTCGATGGCTATTCCCAGGACCCGTATGGATGCCCGGACGATTGTAACAAAGACATTGGCCTAGTATACATGCAGATTTCAGGACCGAATTACCAAGTTACCAGCCCCGTTGAGACAAATCCCGATGGGACCTGGGGTTGGGAATGGGATTTCAGCACCCGGCCGAGGGAACTAACGACATACACCTTCACTATTTGGGCATCGGATTCAGATTTCTGTAATGGAGACGTGGACGAGTGCCAACCAGTAGTACTCACACTAACTATTGATAACAGGAATAGTCAACCCACAATTAGCGTCAATCAGCCATTTTCAGGAACAAGGATTTCCTCTTCCTTGGATACTATCCTAACGGGCGTGGCTAGGGACTTCGATGGAGGAGTTACAAGAGTGGATCTCGAAGTAAAGGATGTATCAAATGACTACGTCTCAGTTTTCGAAACGAGCACCAGTGAGTTTTCTGACGATGGTATCTGGGAGATAGAGTGGGACACAACACAACTTCGTCATGATGCCGAATATCTGTTGCGATTCCGTTCCTATGACGGGATTGACTACAGTAGTTGGACCGATGTATCAATCGTGGCCGACAATCCGCCAAATGCAGGCAATAATCAACCCGAATTCGATTCATCTGGGTGGCAAAGTGAAATCACCCTGTACTGTGACTCCGAATCAAACTCTGTCGACAAATGCACGACGGTGGAGATAGATCTGAAGGAATATTTCTCCGACGCAGATAACGATATTCAATTCATCTCTGTTTACAATGACACATCAACTGACTCAGACGATAGACACCCCCTTGTCGTCGGAGTCGGAACGGATGGAATTGCTCGTTATGACCCCGCCGACATGTTATTTTTCGATGATGACATGGGGTCTTGGACTCTGAACAATGTGATATTCATCGCAACTGATGCATGGGATTCACGAGTCAACTCTGATCCAGTCACCTTCAGAATCGTCCCTCTTCAATTCACGATTCAGGAACCAGAGCAGTCTTGGGTCGAAGAGAACGAAATGGCAATATATTCCGGTATCGGTCTTCCCGGCAAGCAAGTTTCTGTGTTGATAGGTGGAAATCCAGTCAACAACACAATCGTCTCCGAAGATGGCACATGGGAGCTAGGAATCCCTGCCTCTAGGATCAAGGGAGACTCATCAATACCAGAATTCACCTATGCCGGACAAACCACGGAAGTTAGAGCAATTAGTAAGGGGGAGCCAACAACCGAATCAACAAACTGGGCATTGATTGGAGTGGTTGCTGTAGTGGCAATACTATCTTTGGCTGCTCTTGCTTACTTCTCAGGATTCATAGGAATTGAGATCGAGGAAGAAGAGGACGGGTACAAAACCCCCGTACAAATCCCAGAGGAATACGGTGCCGAGGAAGAAGAGAGCACCCTAGAGAGGTATGACGACCATCCTGGTTGGCTTTGGGATCCATCCACTGAGGAGTGGGTCCCTGATCCGGATTTCCAAGGATAATTTAGGTTCCAAGTTCTACTAACATTTGTATATTGAGTGAGAGTAGTGTTGGGCATATGGCATCGAGTGCTTCATCACGACCTGGGGTCCAAGAGAGGATTTTCCTCCATCTTAGTGACTACGTAGACCATAGTGAAAAGGTCGAGGTCCCATTTGCATTGTCCCAAATGGGAATCGCCAATGCCGTGTCAATCGCCCGCTCCAATGTCCCTAGGGCGATTTCTGGAATGAAGGAGGCCGGCCACCTAATAGAGAGGCAGGCTCACGTAACCGGCGTATCTAGGAAAAGGAAGGCATACTTCCTGACCGACGAGGGGGCCAAGGTTGCAGACGAGATTTGGGCAAGGGTGTCAGAGACAAATGTGAGAGTAGTTTTCTCAGACGGTCGTTCTGAGCAAACATCTCTTGCCGAAGCAATAGAGTCAACTGAGCTTCCTCTAAGGCATGTTGACATGTTGCGATATATGGATGACTCGGGAACTATCGACCTATCAGGACTGTCTCCTGAATTGGTTGAGAGGGATCTTTCTAAACACATTGAGAAGCAGTTAGTATCGTATCTGAACGACCTTCCTCGAACAAGAAGATTCTACGGTCGAGAAAAGGAACTAGACGTAATGGCAAATCTATTGGAAGCTAAGTCTGCTTCGATCCTTGTCCCTGGAATCGCCGGAATTGGAAAGACCTCTCTTTCCACTAAAATCCTCGATAGATTCACTCATCGGAGAAATCTGCTATATCATCGATGCCAGGACTGGGAGGGTTCTCGAGCATTCCTGGAGGCATGCGCGGAATGGCTCTCTGCAGTGGGGAACAACGATCTTTCTGACTACCTTGCCTCATCTCCAGTACCTCAAACAAAAATGGCCGTCAATCTAATTGCTAACGGTTTGTCTGAAGCACCCTCTTTGATTGTTATAGACGACTTACACAAGGTAGGCGATGAGACTCTTTACTCAATTCTTAGGGAACTCACTCTGAGGATTAATTCTCTGAAGGAAGTCGGTCTTGTAATGTTCTCCCGATCATTCCGGATGGTAGTCCCAGAATCTGACCAGTCAGGCAATATCGTAACTCTAGTAATGCCACTTCAGGGGTTGGATGCGGAGTCGAGTAGGCAGATTCTGACGGCAATGCCAAAGATGGACTCGGATCAGTTCACTCACATTTACTCGCTATCCCGTGGGCACCCGCTGATTCTAGAATTAATCAACAGGGGGAACGTTGCCGAGACATTCCATGCCACACTGGAGGCCTTTGTCGAAAAGGAGATATTTAGCCGACTCTCTGGATCCGAGAAACGTCTATTGGGGGCTATTGCAGTTTTTCGTGAGCCAATCCCGGTACAAGCCATCCATCAAGTGGAGGACAGCGTAGACCTTCTAGACGACTTAGTTGAGAAAGGCCTCGCACGCCAATCCGATGCTGAGAACTTCGATGTTCACGACCTAGTCCGTGAATTCCTGTTAAGGTCCATGGATGAGGAAATGAGGAACTCCCTCCATTTGGCCGCTGTCAATTGGTACAGGCAGAAGAAGGACGACGCTGCGGACCGAATTGAGTTCATCTATCACCTCAGTCATACTGGGGACGAGGACGGTATCGCCGAGGTCTTACTTTCCGAGGGGCATGGCTTGGTCAGCACCGGCCACACAGAATTACTAACTATTCTAAATTCTCTCGAAAGCAGCGATTTTGATTCCAAAAGCAGAGGCCTAATTAGGGAACTAAAGGGAGACATTCTAACCATCCAAGGGAGATGGGACCAGGCCGAAGAAGAATACGATGCTGCTACAAAACACATTGGAGTGAGTGCCCCGAGTAACGAACTTGCACGCCTTCTTTCTGCAAGAGCAGATATAGCAGTAAAGAGAGGGGCAATGGATGATGCACTCGAACTTCATCGAAAAGCACTTGAGATTCAGATTAGCATCAGGGATGCCGTCGGAGCAGCAAGAAGCTACAACAATATGGGGCATATTTTCCGTCGAAGGAGAGACACTCGTAGAGCACTAGAGGTGTATGGCAATGTTGAGGATCTCCTGGAGAAGGAGAAAGACCCCGGTTTGAATGATGCCAGAATTAGACTAGCATCGGCCTTCATAGAAATGGGGGAGTTTGACAGGGCCAGGGAGCATGCAATTTTTGCCTATGAAGATACTCTAGACTCAAATCAAGATTTCCTCCATGCCAGGTCAAGAGCAGTTCTAGGGAGGTACTATGCGAAGATATCAGATAACGACCTTGCACTATTCCATTACTCCGGAGCGCTTGAGACACTCTCTGATCAAAACGACCCCCAAAGTACAGTTGAGGTAGAGATGCTTCTAGGTCAGGTTCTAATCGACGCAGGGCGTAGGGAGGAGGCTGCAGAGCACTACCTAAATGGTTTAGCAGTCGCAGAATCAAACGACTTCCGTATGCTTCAAGGAGAATTGCTAGCAAGGCTGGGCGAGGTAGAGCCTGATCGCTCACAGAGGATGGATTACCTCCAGAGGTCCCTTTCCCTCTTCAGGGAACTTGGAGCCGTAGGGAGGATGAAAGAAGTACAGAACTCAGTCCACAGAGCAGTTATGGGGAGATAGTCACACTGCTACAATACTATCCGAATCAGACTGTCCCGTCAAAAAACTAAATTCTGGACCAAGTTGTTTAGAAATCGAGATATTGCCGGTGAACTCATCGCCAATCGCCATTAGAACTTCACTCTCAGCCAAATGAGGTGCGTTATTCTTCTCTGAAAGGTGACATAGGACAATACTCTCCAATTCGTCATGCATTACTTCCAGCAGTATATCTCCAGCTTGCCTATTGGAAAGGTGCCCACCCCTGCCTGAAATCCTTCTCTTCAGAGATTCTGGATAAGGTCCACCAACTAACCTCTGGTGGTCATAGTTTGCTTCAATAGAAATGTGTCTGCAACCAGATAAATGTTTGATTAGGTCTTGCGGCGCTTCTCCCAGGTCCGTAACAATTGCAGCGCGATGCCCTTTTCCATCACTAGCAATTAGTGCCACGTTGTCTGCATCATCATGAGGTACTGAGACCGGCAACATGCTGAGCTCCGAAGAGATCTGAACTCTCTCTAGACTGCCAAATGTCATACATTCTTCCACTAAATCCCACCCCATCCTGGATGCAGTTCCAAGGTTGCAGTGCAGGTCTGAGCCCCATTTCTTGGATGCCCTAAGTGCCGATCCTGAGTGATCCTTGTGGTGGTGAGTAACCACAATTGAATCAATTGAACTTGGCTCAAATCCTGCTATCCCCAGCCTCTTCTCTGTTTGTTTGAGGCTGAATCCACAATCTACCAGAACATTGCAGCCTCCAGAACTGACAATGGTGGCATTTCCACGGCTACCAGAACCCAAGTGAGTAATCCCAATCGCCATCAAATCATATGCGGTTCCCGGCGACCTTTCAATAAATCCATGGAACATAGCCAATAATTGCTATTTCAAACACCAAATTTCATTCTAGGCTCCCCTAACAGCATATGTCCGAACGACGCTCCATCACCATGATAAATCCCTGAACCCGGGATTTTGCATAGAGGTGGGCGGATGCGTAGGAAGCAAACAGCTTTGCTAGTTACAATGTTGATTTTTTCCAGCCTAGCATTCGTCTCCCAGACTCGCCCCCAATCACCAGTATCTTCCACCGATCCCAATTTGGCAGAAGGCACGGAATCTCCGGTTACTGACCAAGATGGGGACTCGATGCCAGATCTGTTTGAGGTAATCTTCGGAGAATCTGTGGAAATTGAGACTGCAACATTCCAAGGCACCATACCTGGTCTAGATCCATCAGATTCTACCGATAATTCAACTGACTACGACAGAGATGGGCTAACTGCCTTGCAAGAATATTGCTGGCCTTATACTTTGGATAATTGCTTTGAAGAACGAAATACACTAACGGGAAAATCCCCAGAAGAAAGCGAATCTGGATTGAGAGAGTACCTCGACCCACGATCTTCGGATACCGATGGTGATGGTTTGCCCGACGGATATGAGGTGCATATGTGCACTTTGGGGGGTCTGTACAAAAAGGACCCAAATGACCCGTTGAATCCAAACAATTTCTGGGAATGCCGATATTTCGATCCTCTCGATCCCAGTGACATTAACATCGATTTTGACAGGTGTGAGGCAGATTTCAGTTGGGGTTGCGGGGATGGATTCGATTTCAATAGTGATGGGGAAATTGACCTTGGAGAAATGTTCACCAATGCAGAGGAATACTGGTTGGGGGCTCCTGCTGAATGGATAACTGAGAGGGACGGACTCTGGTGTTGGGGGTCGATTCAAGGACTTACTGAAGGCTCATGCCAGGACCAGTTCGAGAGGCCAACCGGAGAATCGGGATGGATGGGCACCGATCCCAGATTCTCTGACTCAGACTATTACTTCTGGGACGAAATAGCACCAGCCCCATTAGATGTATTGGGCGATGGAATTCCCGATGGTTGGGAAGCACAGTATGGGCTTGACCCTCTGAATTCTAGCGATGCGATAATTGACAGTGATTCGGATGGTTGGGACAAAGACGAAGATGGATTCATTACGGAGGATGTTACAATTGGAACATCACAGTGGGGAGAGTCTTTCAGTAATTTCGAAGAGTACTCTGTTGACTTCGATGAAAACTCGGGAGTAATTCCTGGAGTTAGGGGAATTGAGATTTCTTCCGATTCCGAGAATCTCATCAATTTCGATCATTCGACCGCGATAAGTTTAGTCGACTCCGCCGTGCATAGCATTATTCCAGACCAACCAAGAGAGAGGTTGTTGGTTGGAAGTAAATATGGAATTACAGCCCTAGATCCATTCAGAGGGGTCTCTTCTTCGTTTGAATTTCCTCCAGGAGTAGAATTGTACACAATGGAGAGGAATTCTGTAGGAAACATCGATTTCCTAATGTTGGGGTCAAACATTGGCCTTCACACAGTAATTCTAGAAAATGGACTCCCAGCGATGGAGACCCTAACTACTCATGAACTAGGTGAAGCCGCCGTTTTATTCTCGCTCGTCTCCGACTCATTTGACCCAGGAATCCTGATTATGGGGAAGGATGGTGCATGGAGGACAACATTCTCCGAGGACGAACAATCCCTATCCATCTCTGAGATTATTTTCGTAGAGTCACTCTCATCAATGCTTGGTAATTCTAATGCAACAGCAACTTCTGCAGGTCACGCCAAGATTTTTGGAAGAACTCCAATTTTACTAATTGGTACCGATTTCGGACTAATAGCCTGGAATTCTTCCGATGGCTCGGACAACAATGGGATGCCATGGTGGGTTTTCACAAGAAACAACGCCGATGAATTCGTTAGTCCAGATATTCTCGATACCACCAAGACAGCTTCTGTCAACTCCATTATGGTTGAAACTTCCGAACAAGGATCCGACGACGTTTGGCTGGGGATGGGAGGGGGGCTGCATCTAATCACAATGGACCTATTTATCTCTCAACCAAAGGAGGCTATCAACAACGAGAGAATGCTCAATCTAGCGGGACTACTAACCGGTGCTAATGATATTCACTCTATCCTTCCACTAGATGGAATGATTGTCCTAGGGTCTTCAGACGGGACCTGGTGCCTAGAAGGGGATTCGGACGGGATTCTTGATATCCGTCAGAATCAGACAAACATACCCGGCCTGGTTACATCTCTTACTACACTGGAAAGAGAAGGAAAAGTCTGGGTTTTCGCAGGCGTATCGCCGGGGAGATTCATGAACATAGCCCCAATGAATCCGCATTCCCATGATTCCGACCTTGATGGGATTCCTGATGGTTGGGAGTTCGCATACGGACTCGACCCTACAGACCCATTTGATGCATCCAGGGATAATGATGCCGATGGCGTCTCAATCGGCGGCGGAAGCGGCCATGGCTTTGACAGATTATGGACAAACTTGGAAGAGTACCGTTTCGTCGCTCCCTCGGATTTTGGACAAAATGGAACCGATCCTAGAGTGGCAGACTCCGACGGTGACGGACTAACTGATGGGGAGGAGTATTGGGGTTGGTTCATTGGCTCAACATCATTCGATTGCTACTACCTAAATCAGCAATATCTCTGCGATTCCGGCATAGGTACATCTGCAGAGGAGGTACATCTTGGAGGGTGGACTGGAACAGGCTCGAGTGGGGGCAGCGATCTTCCTACCGATCCGACCAACCCAGACTCAGATGGAGATGGCATGCCCGATGGCTGGGAAATCAAACATCGTCGTTGGATAGGAGATGTCTACACGGGAGGTAATGAATGGACATTGGACCCCAATAATCCAGACGATGCTTCTGGCGATGCTGATGGCGACGGATTATCCAATTTATGCGAATATGAGTGGGAAAGGCTACTCGATAGATCAATTTCAACCGGGATTATCTCACATGGAGAAACTTCTGACTCAGTCAAGAATTGGGTTCCGACAGACCCCAACTCTGTAGATTCGGACTCGGACTCACTCCCCGATGGCTGGGAAGCTCGATATTCATGCAACTGGCCGTCTTCGAATTCAGGCATCAATCCCATGAATGGATCTGATGCATTGAAAAATCCCGATGGGGATGGATTTGATGTCAACAAGAATGGCATTATAGAATCAGAAGAAGCATTTGTTAATTGGATGGAATATCACATCAAATCAGACATCCTTCTATCAGACTCAATATCTTCAGGAACAATTTACCCAGATAATCACACATCTTCTTTGCCCCACCATTCATGGCAGGGTCTGGCAGACGAATCATTCGGAGAAAGAACGGGTGAATACTACCTTTCACTCTGGACAGGCCTCCCAACGGAAGACATCGGTTCATCGGACCCGTTGAATTCAGATTCCGATAACGACGGTATGCCCGATGGGTGGGAGGTCTTCCATGCAAGGTGGAGTCTTTTCGACAGTGATTGGACACTTAATCCAGTCAATGGGGGCGATGGACTCGGAGATCCAGACTTGGATGGAATGTCAAATTGGGAGGAGTACAATGCAATCGACAGCAGAATTAGTGAGTCAGACCCAACCATCTCGTCACCGCAGTTTTACCTAACGGATGCAGCTGGAGCTCTTATCGAGACTCCGTGGATTGGTGCCGAATCTGCTCTTTCGTTTGGCCATTTCTTAACAGAAGATCAGTCCAATCTGACTGGAACGTCCGCTGATCCTAACGATCCAGATACAGACGGAGATGGATTGCTTGATGGAATTGAGGTGATTTTCACCACCTGGAATTCAAGTGCTGGCGTTTGGACACTAAATCCACTAATTCCCAACCAAGGAGGGTTTGATTCGGATGGTGATGGAATAGGGGATCTAGTCGAACTAAATCTGACATCAAATCTTCCCATTAATGGGGAATCTTATCCAATGGGCGCACCAACATTTGGCGTTGAATCTAGAGAAATAGATGAGACTGCATTCGAAAATAGGGTGTTCAGGATACTATTCAGCAAGGAGGGGAGAGCCGAACTAGGGATGGAGCAATACTTGGAGTGGAAATCTGGTTTACCTGCGAAGCCGATGCTCCAGGCAATCTTCGGAATAACAGATCCCAAGGATCAAGATACGGATAGAGATGGGATGAGTGATGGATACGAATACTGGTTCTCGGAATGGGATCTAGAGGAAAATAAGTGGACAATGAACCCACTTACTGATTCAGACGTAGATTTCGACTCCGACGATGACTCATTCGATTGTAACGGAGATGGGGAAATTTCCGATTCCGAGTCTTTCGATAATTTGGCAGAATATGACTCAAGGTGGTATGGTAAGAGGTTGGAAGTTGGAAACGTGCCCAATGGAACTACTGCTGTCTCCTACGGAGCCGATGCAGCCAATGCCTTCATTGAAGAGTCTGGCCTTTCAAATGAATCCGCATGGGGTCAACTATACTCATTGTTCTCTTCGAAAAGCCTTCGTTCTTCTGATAAGATAGGCCTGATTAATCAGATTGACTCAGATAACTTCAATAAATCGTTAATTGGAATTAGTGACCCTACTCATGATGACTCGGATGGGGATGGCATGCCAGATGGTTGGGAATACTGCTACTCAATTTATGCAGAGGTCTTACCAGTCAACTCATTCCGTTGGTCATTAAACCCTCTAAATCCACTGGATGCCGATTATGACCCAGATGCAGATGGTTGGTTAGACAGGGAGATATTAGACACACCCGCAATCCAAGGAAATTGGGATTCTAGGGTTTTCACTCCCTTGCCAGTAGATCAGCAGTTCGAAAATGGTGCTAGCTCACTTTATTTCACAAATATAATGGAATACGATAATGGAACAGGGCCCTTGGATCCAGATTCAGATTCTGACTCAATTATGATGACTCCAGTTATTGTGGACGGGGTGGTGATTGACTACCGACAAGACATGAGTCTGTCCGATGGAAGAGAGATTTTCAAGTATGGAACAAATCCACTCGACAATGACTCCGATGGAGACATGATGCCTGACTTCTATGAGTTTTATCGGGGTTGGAATGAGACTAATGACAATTGGTCTTCGTTCATGAAGATTAAAGTCCAGTGGGTCGAGGTGACGCCTCAGAACTGGAAGCCAATAAAGTTCACAGACGGGGAGATAACAAGGCCGGATTTGGAATGGAACTGGTTTACTCATGACCCCACAGATCCATCCGATGCGACCCAAGACGCAGATAATGATGGAGAGTGGGACTGTTCGGGGAGTGGTTGTGAGTATGTCCCCTACAATAATTTCCAAGAGTATTACGCGGTAGTCAATATCACTCTTTCTTCACCTTCGATTGTACGGGCTTCGACATTGTTCGATTGCTCTGGGGAAGAGGTGGAAGAGTGGTGGCAACTCCGAGAGACCTTACTTGGGACTTGTTCAGGTTCCAGCTCACAATCTTCCAACTATTTGCGAATTAACAAAATCAATGACGACGACCAACTCTATGCTTTGATAATTCAAGATAATGACATGACATACTTGGATGTAAACTCCAGTAACGACATTATTCACGTCAATGGTGAATGGACGGATGAATTCAACAGACTCGCCGGAGATAGGAATCACTTGCCAAATCCAGGATTGGGAGAATATGCATATGGGTGGTGGATTCTGGATATCGATGGAGACTTGGTTGCTGACGGTACAGACCCAACGAATTGGGATACCGATGGTGATTGGCTGAATGACTTCTTCGAGATTGACGACGATCTACTTGATGGAATTAGAGGCAATAGCGGTTCGCCAATACGCTACGATGATCGTACATCGTGAACTCAACACTTCATTTGCCCCCGGCCCCTCAGATATTCATGAGTGAGGGGGCGCGAAAAGTTCCCGGACCTGAATCCCCGGCGAACGATAAACTTCTATTTCTAAGGGAGAACATGGTTCACTTAACAAATCAATTGAGCATGCCTATCATTGAAGTCGCCCTTGTCATCTCAAAGTACATTCGGACGTTACTTGATTCTCTCCAGAAAGCCGCTATTGAGGAAGGTGAAGAATTGCCAGAAATACTACTAAATCCACTTCCTAGTAGCTCTTCATCGTCAGAAACGACCACTGGCATCAATTCATTTCCACTTGAGAAGTTAATTGACAGAGTCGATCAGGACAGGATGGACATATTGGATACCCTGGTCAGGACAATCCTCAATGAGAGCCAACTTGAATTTGTCTCTGCACTACGAGAATTTCGTGATTGGGAATTCGAGATTCGTAACCAGCTCTCAGAAGTTTCAAGCCCTGGGGGCCTCTTTAGCCCACTCTCGCTAGATGATGACTTCTAGCTATTAATTGACTCTGAAGATGCCACTATTCCACTGGAAACCCACCAAGCATCAGCTATCGACCAGACGAAAAGAAAGGGCCATAGAAATGCCGGTATTAGTGGAAACTGAATTAGAAACCACTCTCCTCCTTTCCTGTGTTGGCGATTGAAATGCTGGCCTAGGAAGAGGAATGGGACAAGCGAAAGTGCCACTGCAAAAAGTGGACGTATTGCGCCCCATGGCCCAACACCACCGCTCAACTCGCTCCAAATAGCCGAAACCACCCCCAGGGGTCTGAAACTATCCTCTTCCGCGGCCTCCACTTTGACTACGAACTCCCCTTCCACATTGTTTGCGGTAATTGTAAGCGGATGAATTTGCCGACCAGAATATCACAGAAAACGAGAACAACGGATGGTGTTTGCGAAAACCATGCATGAGGGGTTAGTAGTAACCGGATTTGAGAAATTTTCAGATTTCAAGAGAAATATATCTCAACAGGTCGTAGAGTTAATCTCTGAAGAAGAGGCTCCTGACTTCAAGATCAGCACCTATATTCTTGCAGTAGACGAAAAGGGCTCTAGAGAGATATCTGACAGGATAGAAAAAGGTGAAAAATTTGACGTGATCCTCCATCTTGGATTCTCAGAAAATGCGAATGAAATACTACTCGAGAGATACGCCAGAAACCATTTTCAAATGAAAATCAAAGATAACTCTGGGAGGCTAATATCTTCTGGGAGGATATCCCCGGGAAAAGAAATACTCGAAACAAAAGTTCCACGAAACTTCATTGAGAATTATCTGGGTGACTGTTCAAAAATTAGATGGAATGAAGACGCTGGTGGTTTTGTCTGCAATGAGACATACTTTCGTTCACTACTGGCTTCTGCAGAAAAACTACAGCCGACCGTACTCTTCATCCACCTTCCAAGTGAGGAAATTTTGCCACTAGAAGAACAATATGGGATTATCATGTCGATTTGCAAATCACTCAATAATATGCAACTTTCGGGATAGGTCCTCACTTTCCTCCTCTCGTTCCGAACCACTCCGAAGCCTCTCCGTCTTCGGTCATTGCCAACTCGTCACCGACTTCCCTTGGCACAATGTCCCTCCCATTATGCCATGTAGCTTGCTCTAGCCAGATTACAATGTCACGACCAGTCAAAGAAACCTCCATTGTTCCTCCAAGAGGACTTTCTCCCAAAACGAAGGAGACCTTACCTATGGATGCAGATTGCCTTGAGAGGCTGAAAACAGTCCCTTCTTCATCAGCCTGCATGGCCATTGCATCGAGGGCTGTGTCTAGCACTCGATTATCCCTCAATATTGACAGAAGATTATCGAGCGAATCTACGTTTCCACTTATCTCCTCAGAATCTCTTCTTATTGGAAAATCAGAATTTTCTAGTGTACTCTTGGGATTCCATTCTGGAAAAATTGAACGAACAGACTCGACGACTTTGTTCGGGTCATCATGGCTTCTGACAATTGTAGAAACTAGTATCTCTGGCTCCACATGCCCTCGAACAAATGGAAATTAATAGTGCTAACCGGTCAACAATCGGTTTGCGCGAAAATTCAAACCACTAACAATCGACGATTAGATGTGGCACAACGTTCTGGACTGGTTTCACTTGCTCTTATTTTGATTCCTAACCTCGTATTTTTTTCTTTCAGAAAGCTCTCCCCTGAGCTCAATGAGGCCCTATCAAACGATACCTCCGGGCAAATAGCGGCGCACTCTTTAGCCCTGTTTATTGGGCTAATTATGGCATACCGATATTCATTAGTCCATGATCATGAATTCCGCCGTTCCAAGGCAATAAGTGCTCTATCAAAAACTTACAAATTGGAGGATAGGGGCCTATGGGAAAAGGGAGAAGCAGCAATTCAGAAGTTGGAAGCAAGAGCTCATTCAGATTTCAAGGGTAGAAAGGCAAATACCTCTAGAATGAGAATGCGGGGCAAGATCGGCGAAATCAATCGTGAGTCATCTGAAATCGAACAAAAGATTGGAGAACACCCAGAATTCACTGTTTCAGTCGATGGAGTCGAGCAGAAAAAGGAAATTATCGAAGGCCCCTCGCAAGACTATCCCAACTTTATCTCCCGAGTTTCAAACTTAATTTCCTCATCAGTCGAAAAAACCGCTTCAAGGAGGGAAGAAAGAAGAAAGAAATCTGCTCTCCGGAAAAGTGAGTCTTCACCTCCATTAGTTGAAGATGCCAACTCCAGGTGGTCAATACCACAAGGAACCCAGATGAAAACTAGATTGTGCGGGAGTTGTTCAACATACAATGAAGCAGAATCAAATTATTGCTCATCCTGCGGTTCGTTAATCGCTTGATTGGGGAACGGTTGATATGACTCCTTCAGGAGCCTCAGCCGGGAACGTTATGGCTAGTAAGCGAGACTATTACGTAATTCTCGGTGTCGACAAAGATGCTTCAGAGGACCAGATTAAGCAGTCTTTCCGCTCCCTAGCCAGAAAGTACCACCCAGATAAGAATCCAAATGATGCAGAAGCGGAGTCTAAATTTAAGGAAATACAAGAAGCATATGCCATACTATCTAACCCGGAAGAGAGGCGAAAGTACGACGTCTTTGGGCACGAAAGGCCAGGGGGCTCCCCCTTTGGATCTCGAGGATTCCAGGGAGTCGACATTAGCTTCGATGACCTTTTTGGCGGTGGCTTTGAATCAATTTTTAGCCAATTTTTCGGCGGGCACCAGAGTGATAGAACACGTGGTTCAGATTTATTGGTTAGGCATACCGTGCCTTTTCAGGCCTCAATGGATGGCTTGGATGATGAAATAGAAATTGAAGCTCTGAAGGGCTGTGATGGTTGCGATGGCTCGGGGTCCGCCAAGGAGGGAGGCTCACGCCAATGCCCATCATGCGATGGAAGGGGAAGGATAGATGAGATTTCCATGATAGGGCCCTTCCGACAGAGAGTCAGAAAGGATTGTGCCTCATGTAGGGGTTCTGGAAGGTTGATTTCCAACCCCTGTCCGGATTGCGCAGGCGATGGAAGGGCTCTGCAGAAAAATCGAGTGAAGTTCTCGATTATGCCGGGAATAACTTCTGGTAATCGCCTTAGGATGCGTGGACAAGGTGAGGCTTCAACGTCATTGAATGGAAGTCCAGGTGACCTATACATAGAAATCGATGTCGAACCTCATCCATGGTTCGAAAGAGACGGATCAGACCTGCTCATGGCCCTGCCTCTAAACTTCGCTGATTTGACTCTTGGGACTACCATCGAGATTCCTCACATTGATTCTGAAAACCTTAGGATAATTATTCCCCCGGGTTCTAATCCGGGTGAAACAATTTCTATTCCTGGCCGCGGCCTTCCATACAATAATCGTAGAGCTAGGCGGGGTTCGGTAACCGTCGTACTAAGGCTTCAATCCCCGAAAAGACCATCTCGCAATCTGAAGAAGAAGATCGAAGAAATAAGAGTTGAACTGGACAAAAATATTCCGGCCGTCGAGGAGAGGATAAGGGAAGAAGCAAAATCAAGAAGAGGATTTTAAGAAAAATCACTCCTCTCCCATTTCTATCGAATTTGTTGGAACCGCTGCTATGGGTTTCCCACCTACTAATCCTGAAATCTGTATATTGAAAGCCGGCGGATTTCCCAGAGTCTCAATTTGTACGAATGTCGTAGAACCTTTCTCTAGATCTCCCAAGAAAACTTCATCATTTTGAAAAATCATTTCTGGAACAACACTCTGGATTGAAGCAACTTCACCCAGTGGTGAGAAAATTCTGATTGCAGCCATTTTCCAACTAATCGCCTCAGTACTGACTCCAACTAGAAGTGAATTACTAGAATCTTCAAATCTCCAAACACGTATGTCGATGTCTTCAGTAAAATGCCTAATCTCGGGAATTCCCAGTTCCCCGGAAACAGAATTCCATGATTCATTGCCTAGTATGGATAGTGCTTCAGAAACTTCTTCGCGGCCCTTTGCAAGATCTTTGATCGAGAACCTATCCCTAAGAGAATTCAAGACGTATCTCTCATTTTCCACTAATTCTCCTTCCTTTTTCGAGGGTAAGAAATCGCCCCTATTCCACCACAATACAATTACTAGTGGCAATAACAGGAATAGACCAGCAAACAAATAGAATGGCGCAAACATCCATGCCAAATTGACAAATTCCCCTTCATCCTCGAAAGAACCTCTATTTTCAAGAGTGAATCGATATGAAAACTCCTCCCCAAAGTCGCCATTCCTCTCCAGTCTGATTGCATGCACCCCTGGATCAAGTCCCAATTCGCCTTCATCACCATCGGCAAATTCAACAATCGACCAAGTGCTTTGATTCAACCTCTGTACACTAATTCTAACTGTATCGTTATTTGAAACCCAGAATCCAACCATCGTCCAATTAGTTGAAGAAATTTCCAAGGCAAATACATCCACGGAGTCATTCGATTCGAAACTCCCCATAATCGTTGAATTATTGGGTGAAATTATCTGCCATTCTTCTCCTATTTCCTTAGAATCCCACAATTTGCTTGGAGCATCCCCGAGCTCCTCTAATATCGAATCTTGCTGCCCCTCCCCCGCACAAGAAAACGTGAAAATTGAAGCAACAATTAGCGTAAAAATTACTCGTTCGGCCCCATGCATCGTGCATGGGAGGGCAACTAGGTCTTAGAATCCTTCAAGCGAAATGCTTCCATGGGCAGCCAATGGTTGAGCGGCCAATAGGCAGGGACGTGATTTCGAGAGATAGGTTCTCCAGACTATTTTCCCTTGGAGATCGGAATGACCCCGCGTCATTTTCTCCAGGATTAGTTATTGGAGAAGATGACCCGGAGTTCCCCCTCTCGATCGCACCATTTTCTTCTTCTATCGATAATTCCACCATTCCTTCATCAATTACTGTCAGAACTAGGGCTAACCTTTGTTTTCCGTTTGATTCTCTAGATGTGTGGGAAGCTTCCCAAGGCTTGGTACTCCCACCGAGCTTAGTCGATTCAAATTCAGGTGAATTTGGATCAGGAAAAGAGTTACTTCCGGTAACATGGAACTCATTGCATCATGATAAGTCTCTTCTTACTGCTGGACTACAGCCGTCAGTAATTGTGCTGACTGACTCCCCTCAATTATCAAGCAGTCCGGGTTTGTTAGAGCAGGCCCTATTGACTATTAGGACTACTTTCCCTTCTTCGCTGATTTGGACCCCTGGCATTGGGGGTCCCGATAATTGTGCCCTGCTCTCCTGGATGGGGGCAGACATTTTTGACTTGGCTCGCTCAAGACAATCATCTTCATTGGGCGTACTACTTTCTGAAACAGGACCTAGAATTCCCGAACCATCAACAAACGAGGACTCATCAATGGACTCCCAAAAGGAGATGTGGATTCGAGCAATTTCAGCTACTAGATCGGCAATTAGGGATGGTTCACTCAGGGATCTTGCCGAGAGGCAGAGCACCTCCAGCCCTCGTTCTGTCGAACGTCTGAGGAGGCACGATCAACTCTCATTTGATTTTTCAAAGAAAATTGGATTGTCTAGCAGTTCCGTATATTTCGGAAAAAAACTCCGCTGCCACTCCTTTGAGAGCAGGAATGATGTAACAATAAGGAATTGGAGAGAAGATATTTCTGAGAATTATGAACCATCTTCAAGACAACGCGAGGTTCTAGTTCTGCTACCTTGCTCGGCGAAGAAGCCCTACAGACTCTCACAAAGTCATTCTAGATTCAGACGGGCAATTGGAAACTCACGTGCTCATGAGGTAATGGTGACCGCTCCTTTGGGACTAGTTCCAAGAGATTTGGAAGATTTGTGGCCTGCTTCACACTATGACATCCCAGTTACCGGAGATTGGGACGAAGATGAATTGTCAATAATTAGGAGTATGATTAGCAGACTCGTTGAAAGGATTGGCTATTCTACAATAGTCAATCATTCCGGAATAGAATTACTTCTCGGAGGCATGAATGTAATTGATACTAGGATGGGTGGAAGCGCGGGTTCTAACGAATCTCTGGAAAGGCTACGGAATGCAATCCTGTCTTCATTTTCGGAAGGGGATGGCGGTGAAACCGATTTCAGTGTTAGAGATGAGAAGATGAAATCCATTTCCAGATTCCAATTTGGTTCAGACAAATGGCTAGAAGGATGTCAAATTAGAGGAAGACCCCCAATTTTCACTATCACAAAGGATGACGTGCAAATGGCAAAATGGGATCCTCGAAGAGGGAGATTCTTACTTTCCAAGTCAAGCCTCGAAATTATGAGGGGTCTAAAGCTCCTAAAATCGGTGGAAATCCATTCTGGGTTGGACTGGGTTGGAGATATATTTCCCATGATGATTGCAAGCCATGACAGCTCAATTTTAGTCGGAGACGAGATTCTGGTGATTCAGGACGAGAAACTGATAGGCTCTGCCAGAGCCCTTGCTCCTGGTTGGGAATGGCCCGAAGGTCCTGGCAAGCTGGCTAAATCGAGACACAGACTCTGATCGTTCAAATTCAATTGATTCGGCGTAGCGGTTAAAGAGGGAGAGCAGGTCGCCCGGCTGCCCGAGGTATACATTTGTCAAGGATGCACAGTAAAGGTAAGGGTTCCAGTGGCTCTAGCAAGCCCCATTCTAAGGACCCTCCCGAATGGTCTAATTCTGATAAGGAAGAGATAGAGGAACTAATTGTTCAACTATCAGATGAAGGGCACACAAACGCTTCAATTGGAACAATGCTAAGAGACAAGCACGGAGTTCCAGACGTTAGATTAGTAACAGGAGAGAGAATATCTCAGACATTGAATAGGCTAGGTAAGTCTTCTGGCCTCCCAGAGGATTTGATGAGTCTAATGAGGCGTGCACTGCGCCTGATTGACCACCTCACTCAGAATTCTAAGGACATCCACAACAGGAGGCAACTGGAACTTTGCGAGTCAAAGATTAGGAGACTTTCAAGGTATTACAGAGAAAATAACCAGATTGACTCAGAATGGACATACAAGAGAGACCAACTAAGACTGATGGTCGAATAATCAGTAGTGATTTGTACCCGCTCCCAATCGAACGAGGGTGGGACCTCTAATCGAGCAGGATATTTTCTCCTCAGTTAGAGATCCAATCCAAATTTTCTCCAATGATGCAATCAGTAGAAGACAACCGATACTGTTAGTTTCAAAACCAAATTTGGCAGGCTCTCTCTCCCTTGCTCCTATCGAAGCTGCTTTACTGGACGCGGGGATTCCATACAAGCGCAGATTTACACTGGATGATCCAGAATTTTCTCCTTCTATTAGAATCTCAGACGAGACTGGTACGACAAAAACAGACTCCTCCGGATTGTCACTATCTACGACCATTGTCGACGGATTGAGGGGAAGATTAGGCGATTCCCGCAAGGGTCCTCTCAGCTCAGTTGCTCAGGCGCACGTTCTTGCTATTTCGCTAAACCCCCATAGTCACAGACTCAGAAGGATGCGGCCATGGGTTTTGTCTGGAAATTGGATTAATGGGGCACTAGAAACAACATATGATCCAGTTTACTCCTCTCTGAGGGATTACCTTTCGACAGAGGGTTCGATTCGAGTAATACCAGTTACAGAAGTCCCAAATCCCCATTTCAATAATTATTCATGGCTCGAACGAAGTGAGATAGAGGAGGCAACTAGGAAATGGGAAAATTCCGAGTTAGAGGATCGTGAAATGGTCATGGGAAACTTGGTTCGGCCTGTTATTAATTCTAAATTGCCTTCTACGGCAAGGGTCGAGGAATTGCTCTGGCATTGTGTTATCGGATCTGGCTGGGAATCAGATTTAGCTTCCCAAATCAGTATGGCCCAGTCCATTTGGGATAATTTCACCCCAATCAAGGCAGCTTCTATTGTTGC